>Ga0255765_1000092_pt1 | contig 106082 bp, 46 predicted proteins | sample 041ome_8_FD_179965 | JGI IMG/M metagenome (GOLD analysis project Ga0255765, IMG submission 179965) | Coastal salt marsh microbial communities from the Groves Creek Marsh, Skidaway Island, Georgia - 041407BS metaG (version 2) | ecosystem: Environmental > Aquatic > Marine > Intertidal zone > Salt...
CATCTGTCGTTCATACCATGAGAAATCCATCGCTTCCCATCAGCACAGCGAAATTAAGCCTCATTGGGCGCCAATAGTATTGCGGTTAGTAATAACGTGAGAAGTCGGCGTGATGACAGGTATTTTTCCTTTTTTGCTTTTTGCCGATTCGATTATTCGAAAAAGAAAAACGTTTCGAGACCAGAACACGACGGCTGTTCTTTCCAGGCCCTCGTATGAAATTATCTTTTTGCACGTCCAATGAACGCACGAGTTGTTGATGATGCGTGTGTGTCTCTCTTGATTCCAATGCTATTCTGTTTATTTACCTATTATTCATGGTAAAGTATATGTGTCTCACATGTGATTTGATTCGCTTTTTCCCCAGCGCCCAGAAACAAGTACGACACCCACTTATTTTTTTTTCGTTTTTTTTTTCGGCGCTTCTCTTTTGTCAGCGCAACTCTCGTCCGCATTTTTACAATACACATCATACACGCGCGCGCGTAAAAAAAGAAGGGCTCTCCGTTTTGTATTCTCCCCTCCCGATCGTGCGCGTCAAAGAGCGAAAGAGAGGACACACGCTCGCGCGCGCGCTCTCTTTCTCTCTCTCTCTGTCTATCTCTGAACCCATATCATCCCTCCTCTCGAAAGAATAAAAAAATCAAGACTGTCGTAAATACGGTTATATGGGAAAATGGTGAAGGTGGCAAAGCCGGCGCGCACTTTCGACGCGGTGAGTGCGATTCTTTTTTGCTTCTTCTTCTTCTTCTTTTCGTTTGTCTTTGTCGTCCTTCTTTTCCTCTCGTTCTTCTCTCTTTAATTCTTTTCGCGACGCGGCGCTGACCCGGTTCTTCTCTCTCTTCAAAACAACATCTTTTCCCGTGAAAAACAAACAAAACAGTCCCCGCGAATGTCGGCGTTGATTGAGAAAATCTTGTCGTATTCGTCGAAGAAGAAAACCACCACCGCCGCGAAGGAGGAGGAGGAGAAAGAAGAGGACGAAGAAGATTCCTTCGTCGATATTTCGAGCGCAATCGCGGACGATTTAGGACCGCAATTCGTTTGGCACTTGGGAAAAGGCGAGTTTTTGCACTGGGTGGATGTGTTTAATATGTTTGACTCGTACTTGTCCAACGTGACGACGACGATGGCGACGACGCCGACGAGGAACGCCGACGCCAGTTTTAGAAAGAAAAAAGATTCGTCCTTTTCGGCGACGAGAATAGCGCACGAATCGGCGCCGAATTATATCTCGAAGAAAGATGTGTGCACGTTTTTGATAGCGTGTGGGGAAGTAGCGCGAGGTGGCGACGATGGAAGCGACGAAAATGTTATAGGCGTAGACGACGATGCGCGACAAAGAAGAGAACAAAGAAGAAGAGATTTGATAAATAGGAAGAAGACGTTGCTGTGGATTTTACGATGCACGCGCGCGATTTTGGACGAGTGCTGGAATAAGCACGTGTACAACTCGTTGGAACAATTGACGAAGCTTTTACATCACGAAGACTTTGAAGTCGCGTACGAAGCGCTGCTAACAATTCACTCGGTTGCGAAGAAAACACCCGGCACGAGGGTGAATAGGTTCGTGCCCTGCGATGGTTTGACGATGCGGTTGCTAATGTTGGTGAGAATGAACGATCACGATGATAATGAGAACGAGAAGAATAACGAGAAAGGAAAGGAGGCGCAAAATTCATCACCAGATTCGGAACTAGATTTCCTGTTTAGCAACGGCACTCAACAAGGTAGCAATCAATCTTCTGCGTTTGACGTATTGGACCCATCCAATGTCTCACACATGCACGACATTGTCGATCGCATCGAAGCACGCGGTGCATTAGATAATAGCGAACCCAAAAGTTCCGTTGAAGCAATCATAGATAGCCGGCTCAGCGTCCAAGAAGAAGGGTTCAATAGACGCACTAAACTTCAAGAAGAACTGTTTAAGAAACTCTGGACTCTTCGATGGTCGTCGCTTGCGGCGAGAGATGCGAAAACAAACGCGCATTTTCTGGAAGACGTGCGCGAGAACGTCGCGAACCTCGCGCTAGCGACTTTGTTGCAATTTGGTGACTCAACGGAAGATATTTCGTATGATCTCAACTACGCTCCCACAAAAACGCCGATTCCGTCGCACGAAATGAGGCGAATGGTTTTTCAGACGTCAACGATGCAAGAAAAGGCTTCAGAACTCGTGCAACGACTCGATGGTAGAATAGCAAACATTCAAAAGAATAAAGACAACAGTAATAGCGAGCCACCGATGTCATCTTCTGGAAGAGTGAAAGGAGAAGACGGAAGGAGTGATTTTAGCACAGACGCGTCAGTACCTGCATGGGCACTTTCGGCTCTCGTAAACGAACGAGATACATCTTCTGCGGCTGTGGACGTTTTGCGCGCGCACAAGTCTGCTACAATCCTGGAGAGTTTATTCACGATTTCGGTGGAAAGACTTGTGAACGCGCCGAACTTGTCGAAAAAATATTTCGATCTGAAAAACACACAAACAGAAAGTTTTCGGTACTTTGACATTACAGATAGCGAAAATATAGAAGCGTCCGCTCTTGCCGAATCAGCCTTTGCACTTCTCGCGAACCTTAGCACAATTGCAGCTGGCTGCAACGTCTTACGGGATGCAAACGCGCTCGAACCGCTCATGAAGTTGTTTGAGCATGAACGCAGCGACCACATACCTTTCGTAGCTATATTTGCACATTCGCTGGAAATGATCCTAGATTACAACGCGGATTCAAATAGAATATTTCGCGAGTCTGGCGGCGTTGCGTTACTTTGCACGAGACTGTACAAAGAAGTTGAAACGTCTTTGAAGGAGTATGACGAGACTTGCGACTCGCTCAGAAACGCCGGCGCTCAGATGAAAAACGTACAGAATGAGAAGGATGCAAAATCATTGGCCGCTGTTAATAGTGATTCAGGTGCGGCGCCAAGCTCAGGCTCAAAGCGCAAAAAATCGCAAGTCACATCAGTAGATGATAGCAAAGAAGGTACTCCACCGCAAAGACAAAAGAAATCTGATGACGGAGCAGGGGCAAATCTTGTCGGGAAATCCGCAAAAGAAGAAGGGGTCGAAGTGAAGGATGTCGTTCTACCCAGCTACGTTGCATACAGCCGCCGCGTGTTAATTAAAGCGTTGACACGTGCCTTGGCGTTTGCAATATTTGGTCCAACGGTTCCTCAGGATGCATACGCAGCTGGTCTCGATGGTAAATACGGTATTAACAGAGCAATGGTTATGGTTTTTGAAAATGCTGAGAAATTTGGGGGATCTGGTGTGACCACGTTCGCTTCTTTATTGACTGACTACTTAAATCACGATCCGACGTGTTACGATAAACTTGAATGCGCCATCCATCCTTTATTTGATGTGTTAGAGGTGGGTTTTTCAATTGAAGAATCATCAACATCCATCACGAATAACTCAAAAGTTTTGTGCGTTGCTCCTCAAGTGATATCGGCAGCTTGTCTGCACCGCCGTGGGAAAGATATAGTTTTGAATCGAAACACATTGGAAATGATCATGTACCCTGCTTTCACGAAGCAAGTGTTTCAAAAAGCGTTGAGTGCTCCCGACGTAGCTACCGCAATTGGAACGAACATAGATGAGCTATTGAGACACGTACCTCATCTGCGGGGGGATGGGGTGCATATGCTCTACGAAATTTTTTATACGATCATGGAGGAGTGCGAGAAGCACTGCAAACACTGCGGGTACTCTTCTGTTAGTTCGAAAAGCTCAGGCTCACCACCCGTGAGTGCGTGGCGAACATGTCTCGCCATTCCAAAAGATGACAGCAAAGGTGGGAATGCGGAGATTGAGGTCATTGAGCTGTGCTCGGAATGCGGCATTCAAAAAAAGCCCGATGAAATGGCTAAACGCGGATGGCATATACTACCACCATTAAAGGAATCAGAGTTGAGCTCGGGTGGTAAAAATCATGCGGAGACAGGAGAGAACTCCTCCTTACGCAGAGCACATAACGAACGCGAGAAGGCAGTAGTCGCACGTGGAAAATTTCTTCACGACCTCATTCTGCATGCAACGCGTCTCTTAGAAGGTATCCTGCAGACGAGTGAGCTCGTCCATCGGTTTTTAGCGTATAAACCAGATAAACCAGATTATAATGAACTACGTCATGTACGCGTAAGGTACAGACGGCTTTCATTTAAAAATTCACCGGAGTTGAGCGGAGTTGAAGTACTGACTAGAATTTTTGTTGCGAATAATCTGCCAAATATGTTTGCGACATCAGTCGCAGGGAACGAATTTTCGAGTTTACTCCGTAAAATGGCATCTAAAGTTCCAGAAGAATTTTGTTCTGCCTTCGACGCAGCGCTGGATTCTGTTTTGATGGACTTTGAAGCGAGAAATAAAGATTTCAACGAGTCTGGACTGAGTGAAACGCCCAACTCGGGAGAAGTCGATAGTGAATACAGAATCGATCGAATGCGCGAAATGAATTCCATCTGCAAACGTCTAGAGAATGCCACAAACTTTTTTGCGACGATAATTCGAATGACCCCAGTAGCTTTGGGCTCGTTTTATCAAAGGCTTCTCGATCTTTGTCGCGCTCACGGTGGTGCACTTTCCTCCATCGACTTTTTAAGGGGTCACCTGATTCTAGTAGACGGGGAAGTAAAATATGACGATTCGACGAGCCTTTCGGCATTTCGCAACGCCGAATGGGCTCGTTGGACGCGAGAATCATTTAAACGACTCAAGGCCGCAATTGTTAGTGCCTTTGTCATCATCGCGAGGCCGCCACCCGCGACTTGGTCGCGAAATGGTAGCGATAAAGTTAAAGTTTATGAGAGGACGCAGTGGACCTCCGTGGCAACAATTTTGCTGCAAATAGAAGACATTATGTTTCAGAGCTACGAGGAAATTTCGAAGGTAAAAAGAGATGTTCGCGAGTATATCGAGAAGCGACAAAAGATGGAATTGGGTGATGATGATAAATTCCCATGCACTTCTCTGTTCATATTCAACGAAATCGAGGAATACGTACGCGTAGTGACCTCTGTTCTCGGATACTCTACGGAACGCCGTGATAAGAGCCGTCGAGCGTTCGCCCCGGCACTCATTCTCGCTCGAAAATACGGCATTATTGATCTTATTTCGCGCGCTATTCTGCCTGAAATCATAGAACTCAAAGATTTACTCGCACGTGTTTGCGTAACGGAACCAGAAATTGTAAAGGTGCAGCCGAACGCGCAGATTGTGGATGCGTGTTTGCATAGCGCAAATATCTGCGTATCTACGTTAATTTCTTTCTTCGAGAGGTTATCAGACCTCGAAGCGTTTCCAACAGATATGCGCAGGGGAGTATGGTCACTGGCAACTATTCCCATAACAGTAGACTGGCAATCAGTGCTTACATTACTCGGAGAGCTTGGCGATGAAAGCGAGGGCCCCAACAATGAATCAAACAAACCAAAAAAACAGAAGAAGAGTCACAAAATTGATTTTGAGAATGCAGACGACTGCGATTATTGGGTAAAAGAGCTCGAAAATCGCATGATGCAAGACGGTTGGAATATCCTAAGCCGCTCCTTCCGGACAGAATACACAGCGGAAGAAGTCTCTAGGCGTTTGGGAAAATGTAAGACGCCACAAGATTTAGGCGTTTCTTTGCACGAAGAATGCGCTAACGCCGCATTTACTATTGAACGAGCCGTATCTCGCGAGTTTACCTCAGAGAAACATGAGTTGGTATCGAAAGATTCCACCCTGCCCCCGTTTTACTCGAAAGAATCGCTCGTCAGAGTGTTCAGAATAGTGGGGCGATGCTTTCGCGGAACCCAGCAGGGAGGAGCTGGATTCCACGAACGTGGTTTGTGTGAAAACACTCAATATGCAGATATTGTAAAAATGTTGGACGTTGATGATGACGAAGAAAAAAAGCATGCACTACGAGAAGAAGCCAATATCAATGATGTGGATATTTCGTCGGAAACGTTGCAGGTCATCGTAGATATGGGTTTCTCGAAGCAAGCTGCTCAAACAGCCGTAACAAAACTACGTGAAAGTAGACGGGCTGGAGAAATCAACGCGGAAACGATCGCCGAATATTTGCTTGGGCACCCCGAGATTGAGGAAGAAGAAAAAAAACAGCAGCAGTCGAGCAACAATGCAACTGATGCGCCTGATGAAAAAGATGCGAAAGCGGCAAAACCAAAGAAAAAGACAGATTCACCGAAGATGAAGAAAAACTCTTCGTCTGGCAACAATGATTCACTCTCAAAACCGTTGGAGGAGCGTTTGAGAGAGAGAGCCCCAGAACTCGCCGAATCTCTATGGAAAACTCTTTGGATAAAGACGCAAGTGGATGCGTCTAGAAAGCCATCGAAAGATGAACAAGAATCGGACGATGACTCTGCACTGTTATTTGAATTCGTGGAAGTGGTGTGCGATGCGTTTCTCCTCGATGTGAACGAATCAAAGATTAACGACGCTCGTCGCAAAGCTGTTGCTGAAATAATCACAAAATCGCCAGTTGGAGACGGCATTGCAGAAGCATACGTCTCGAACAATATGATCAGTCAGACTATAGAAGCGTCGATTACAGCCGATGAGGGTGACCAGAGGTATTTTTTGATAGATGCAATTGTAGGGATCCAACAACAGGCAATGTTACTGCTCTGCTCGCGAGATTCAAAGTTCAGAGAAATTTTCCAAGAGATGGACGGAATGAGAGTTGAAGACTACGTGCAAAGAATCGAGATACTTGCGAAATACGCGAAGGGTTTGGATACAGCTTGCGAAAAAGAACCCACTAACGTTATCAAGTCTCCTCTGTGTCGCTTTCGGAAGACTGTTCAAACGACCATATTAGTTCTGCATATGTACGCTCAGTGGCTACCAGTAGAAAATGGTGCGTCCTCTCCACTTAATGGACTATACGTTGACACTAGCTCTTCTGGTGCCAATGTCAGCGCATTTGCTAGAGAGATTGGTATCATTGCCGGTCGACCTTTTGGTTCAGTCGCCAAAGCCGACCAGAAACGCATCATTGAGTCGCTCGATGCTATACTTCGATTTTACGCGTGGGCGCAATCGCCGACAGTCTATGAGAAACAAATGTATTCGCCGCCGGCTATTTGTCCTTGTATTCCCATAGATTTCATCGATTGCGATGCTGCAATTGAAGCAACGAGGTGTCCTCTTACGAGGAAAAAAATGCATGAAATCCGTCAACCTGTGCGGTTGAAAGATAAAACGTACGAAAAGAGTGCGTTACTTCATAAATATAATCTATGGTGTGCATTGTCTGGAAGTTCAGCGCTCGACAGCTACGATCACGTGCGTCTACTCGGTAAGGATATTCCAAACGAACATAAGGGACCCTTTAAGACGCCAGACGGGGAGACACACGAAAAGGTCGAAGTAGAAACAGCACTTGTGAATTGCGATATCAAAGCTGCAAACTTTAAGGCCGAGTTTTATGGTAAGGTCCCCAGTGCCAATAACCCGGGAACATACGCTCCTCAGATTCAGGCCGCGTTGACGCTTTTGGAGCATTTTACGAAATCCTATGAAAACGTTACAACTTGGCTCAACAACAATAAGCGTAAAGAATCATCAAATCTACTTCTGCCCAAGATATGGGGGTGCGAGGTTTTGATGCTACTAAGAACGCTCCCTCAGCACTCGTTTATTGCTTTCACCAACTTGCTTGCATCCATATTCCGTCACGTCGCCGAAGATCCAAACACTCTGCGCTACGCCATGGAATGCGAAATAAAAAAATCGCTTGAGGCTGCGTTCCATTCAAGCGATGGCGGTATGGTATCAGCATCTGTATTTCTGACCGTCATGTCCCCGGTGATGGCTCGAGACGTTCACACTTTCTTCGCTGCTTTAGAAAAGTGTGCATTTTGCGTACCGGTGCCAAATCCAAAAGAGAATAGAAAAGGTGACTTGCTCATTCTTCCACGTTTTGAAACAGAGAAGAAAAATGTGAACGAAAAAGCGACAGAGGTTTCAAAAAACAATAAAGTTGATAAAAACGACCATGACGAGGGAGACAATATTCCATCACCATCAAAGTCGTTCGTTCAGCTTGTTCGTACACTTCTTAAGGTCGTCAAAGGACACACTGTTGCTGATTTAAAGCTTGCCTTTGCAGACGGTCCTGTACCAGCACCGGAAAACCTCTCCACGCCGACTTCCTCAAACATTGTGCCACTGTTTCGAACTCACGATCGATACGAAGAGCCGTACGGCCGATCAACAGATACGCACGCCATTGCAAAGGTCAAGTTTGCTTTGCGGCTTTTGTCGGAATTCATAGAAGTACACGCCGCTGCTGGTGCAGTACTCGTAGAGCTCGATAAAAGTGATGCATCTGTCGGCGGAGTTTTGAGGCACACTTTTTGCAGATTGATCTGTAAGGAGACGACTTGTTGGAAGGAGCAGTTGACGGCGATGGGTATACACGAGCCGCCAAGTTCACCAGAGCAGATTCCTTCCGGTATATGCGGTTACAAGAACAATAGTTTCCCGGCTTGGCAAGGAGCAGAACGTGCAGCGCATTTTTTAGCGACGTGTACGATTCGGGTTCCAGGCTGTCGAGAGTTTTTCTTCTCAATGGTTGCTCAATTACTTCAGAATGATTTTTCTGCGGTTTCCGACTCGTACACATCGAAGTGTGATATTGTGCGATATCAAGGACATCTTCGCGCTGCTCTAGACATTCTTGCGACTATTGTGGCGCACTGCATGCCTACGCGAGCAGAATCTATACGGGACGTATCAAATAAGGTTTCTTCTGCCAATTTTCAGAATGGCGCAACACTCACTGCAATGCATCGCCACAAAATTCTTCCGCTGCTTTTGAAATCTGTGGAGAATCGCTGCGTTGATGAACTGCAAGGCGGTAATCGCCCTGAGCTTGGTATTTTAGATGCAACGCTTACAGTCATAGATAAACTATCGAACGTGTATGAAAAAATGTCGAAGGAAATCCCCGCATCTGGAGAACAAGATGAAGGTCGGTATGGTCAACATCGCCTGGAGCAAAGTCTTGCCGCTGTAATCGATGCAGTGCTCCGCGAAGATGACGAGAATGACTACATTGAGGAGGAAGAAGATGCTATGCTCGCAGATGAAGAAGCTATGATGGAAGACATGCGCGCAATGGAAGATGCAGAGGTAGAAGAAGCAATCTACGAAGATATGACAACGAGTGATGAAGACGACGGTGATGACGACGATGAGGTAGGTTTCGAAGTAGGAACGGAATCTGACGACGGTTCAAGCGATTTAATCATCGACGGGGATGACTCTGATGACAGCAATGATGATGAAGAAGATGAAGAAGATGATGGCGAAGATCACGTAGACGACTACAGTGATGATGAACTGGATCCTGAGGACGAGAGAGAGATGGAGCGACTTGTAGAGCGTGGCATGATCGATGAATATGCCCGAGAAGATAGAGAAAGGATGGCTCCAATCGCACCAGTCGAAAGTGATGGAGATGATGCTTCCTCTGCAGATGATCCTGACGATGGTTACACGGATGAAGAGGGAGAGGAAGATGACGAATTGACAGAAGAAGATGAAGAAGGAGACTTTGAAAATCCTAACAGTTTTATCGATGAAGAGAACAATGAGATTGGTTCAAATGTCGAAGAATTGATGAGTCGCAATCAAAGTGACGCAAATATTGCGCGCGTTGGTGGTTCTGTGCGTGACATTAACCGCGCTGCAGGCGTTTCTTTTCTTGATGATGCTGTCTTTGTACGCAACCCCAGTGGAGCATTCAGAAGAGGCGGCGAAGGTTCATTTCGCAGGGATGACACTCGGCATTTTTTCGGTGGTACTCAAGATCCCGTCATGTCGGCAGATGCTTGGGAGTTTCAACACGGGGTAAGTGTGAGAGGAAGGAGAGACGGAGGAGGGGAGGAAGCTGAACTGGGAAGAGATGTAATAGATGACGAGGAAGAACAAGATGAAGATGAAGAAATCTTCGTTGGGAGCGAAGATAACAGTGAACTAGCTGACGATAGTGACGTCGAAGCGCTCTCATTTGGCTCTGTGGAAGAAGAGGTGCGACGCAACGAAAGAGGGAATGGTGCCGGAGTAAGGTTCTCGTTAGATGGATTTTTAACGGATTTGGAAAGAATGAGGGTTCCAGAAAACCCCATTCAACCGATGGACGTATTCGAACTTACAGTCGAAGACCTTCGTCGCCTTGCAAGCGGAGAGTTCACTCGACGAGAACGAAATTCCTTTTCAATGACTGTTCAAGACATGGGGTCAGGTTCAGCGTACATTATGAACACGCATGGTGGACAAGATATTCGAGATAGATATGTGAGACAGACAAGAGAACGATGCATATCCGAATGCGAAGATGCACAAGGAATCGGGATTTCGAGACGATATCTACCATCACGACGAACATTTCCTGATGCGCATCCTCTTATAGTAAGAGACGATTGCCCTAATATTCCTTCATACAGCATTGAGATGAGGTGTGCAACAGATGGTACCACGTCGAGTGTTCCACCCATGGCCCAATCGGTTTGTGTGAGAACTAGATTAGATGATGTGCCCAACGACGCTTACATTCGCTGGTCTGCTCAAATGATTCGTCAACAAAATTTAACCACGGGTCCAGATGGTCGAAGATATTGGCAACAAACTCATTTACGTGTAAACAGTGCCAATTCGACTGGGTTTGCACGGCGATCTATTAACACGCCAACACCTATCGCGGACGCCCCTCCGGATGTAATGAGTGCAATGCGAGATGTGTTGCGAAGAATGTCCAGTGATTTAGCAAGATTCGCTCGTTCTTCAGGAAACCCTATGCTTCACGGTGCTTCTTCGAGTCCTGAAAGTCTTGATTCACTCTCATTCGATCCGTACGGGTTTGTTGACATCAACGGTGATTTGGCAACATCTCTGACCAGGAATCAAATATTATCCCCTGAGGCTGGCGGAGCGTCTATGGGTGAAAGACACCAAATGGACATGGGTAGAATCAACGTCGATTTTGATGGCACAGGAAATGATCTTTTATCAATGAGTGGTGTCTTGATATATTGTGGAAATCTTGTTCTGAACGGTGAAGTAGATCAAGATGCTCTTGGAGAAACTGCGATATCTCCTGAGCCGGCTTGGGATTTGAGTGGATTACGTGCAAGACGACACGCTTGGACAGATTCAGCGAGATCAGCTCTAGGAAACGGATCAACCGCGCTCGCACCAAATGCTCCGTTGACTAAAAATGAGAGAAACTTGGTTTCGTCTTCGATCTCAGTACTTCTAAGATCGCTTACGAACGAAGGTTTACGTACAAAGGAGCAACAACAAATACTAGCAAAAAAAAGAGAAGAACTCTTGGAGGAGAAAAGACGTCTTTCGGATTCTATCGGCGGTCCTGTGGCTCCAAAAAATTCAGACCCATCAGCTGTCGATAATACGGAGAAAGAGAAAGCGCGCGAAGAAGATGCCGCTGCTCGTGATACAGGTGATGAGAACGATGCGGTAGATCTCGCGATTTTCAACGACAATGCGGCTTGGATACCGGAAGCTATGGAAAAGCTCTCCCGCGAATTACCAGATCAAGCATCGTTGAACGCTTTACCAGAGAATTTAAAAATGGATCTTTTACGTTATAACGTAATTGTGAGACGTTTGAATGACTCGCCTCCGAAAGAGTTGCATCAAACGCGAAATTTCGATGAGGTGGATGCAACGTTTTTAGCAGCCTTGCCGCCAGACATTCAAAAAGATGCTCTCTCTCAGGCGCTATCTATACTTGAATCTGCGAGGTCTTCGATGTCGTTGAATAGAAAGCGAGCAATAGAATCGAAAAAAGTGGCGTTAGAGCGCGCCGAAAAGCAAAAGAAAGAGGAGTTGCTAAAAGAAAAGAATGAGGAAAAATGGGCGCAGTCAAAAGAAGCCTTGGACATGGCAAAGAAGACCTTGAAAATCACCCCATACCGAATTGAGATGCCCGATTTGACCAAAGAAGATGCGCAGTGCCTTTTAATCTGCGAAAATTTGTGCAGAAGGTTTCAAAAAGAGTCCTACCAACGCGCACTCTTGAGCTTATCGACGTTTGCTATGTGCAGAGATACCTTCATCACAGAAATATGGTCGATGATTGACCCGGTCTTATGCCGGCCAGATGCGTCCTCGTCAGTCCTTCAACAAGTAGATGTGAAGAAGGATAAATACGGGTTTGTTCATAGCGAAGCTCGCGCTCGAAGGGCCCTTGCTACGATGCACTGGCTAACACAGCACCAGGGAAAGTTTGGTAGTCGGCTACCTTCGATTTCTGCGACGAAAATGTGTGGTTCACCCATGGGTATCACGGTTTTTGAACGTCTTTTGGAGTCTCTCAGTAGTCCCGTGGCTCTCAAACATCCGGGATCTATGCTCGCGAATCAGCTTATGATTTTGAACGAATCTTTTCGCGCGACGAAGATATCGAAGATCAAAGAGCGAGCCAGTGAAAAACATCCCGATGAGAACGTAAACCAAGCTCGATTGACGTTTGACAAATTGAAACCCCATCAACTCGAACCGCTGGCTAAGCTTTTGGACGCGCTCTCTGTCATTGATCAAGGTCGTTTCAGTAATGCCGTTCTCTCTCACGTCTCATCGCTGATGCGGCACTTTGCGACGGCTTCGCAAAAGCAAGCAAGTGTGTTGACTGTTGCGTTACTCAAACAAGCAAAAATATCGAGAGCCTTTGCGGAGACGCAATTGAACTTATGCTCGAGAGGAAATACGGATACGCATATGTTAAACGCTGGGTGCGCTTCAATTCTTCGAGTCGTGCGAGCACTTGCGCAGTTGACAAAGCAGCGCGCTCAAGGCACAAAATTGGATAAGAATAATCATGGGCGACGAGTAGTTCCGGATACTTTTGCTGGAGAATCTCCCATGAATACCTCCAATAAGCCTTCGACGACGAAAGGTGGTGAGGAATCAAAGGATCCAGAAACCCCGGGTGAAAACGCTCTTTTAGAGCTTTCCGAGGCTATGAAACCGGCATGGAAGGCACTCTCTGCTGCTGCGCAAAAGGTTGAGGTAATGGTTACGCCGCACAAACCCGGTGCCGCTCCTCCGCCCGCTCCACTCGCCATAACAGCAATGCTTCCGGCAGTGGAGGCGTATTTTGCCCTTGCTGATGCGCTGGCGCCAGATCAGCTCGAGGAGGTCTCCAAAAAGATGGCGGAAAAGCAACAAGAACGAGAAGAAGACGCACCCCCGGTACATCTTCAAACGACGAATGCGCCTACTGGTGCTAATGTCAATAGAACCGCAAATAACACGCCGATGAAAATGTCCCAACCCTCGCGAGCGTCAACTCCTGGTTTACTTCGCGCTTCCAGCGTCAAGTTCACTTCTAATCTCGGATTAGATGCTTTGCTTGAAAATACCACAATTGCAGAAGAGCTGAAATCGAGACTGTCCACCGAGGCTTGGAAGTTTGCCGAGAGGCACCGTGGCGTCATAAACGCATTATTAAGGCGAAGCCCGCAATTGCTGACGACGTCTTTGAAAACGTTACTCCGTACGCCAGCGTTGGTGGATTTTGACGTTAAACGAGCTCACATTCAACTCAAACTGAAAAAAGAGAAGGAAAAATATGTTTCGCGTGGCACGTCAAAACTCAAAATTCGTAGATCGCACCTTCTGGAAGATTCATACAATCAATTGCGGTCACGAACGCACGAAGAGATGAAAGGACGCATGCAAATCACCTTTGCAGGTGAAGAAGGTATCGACGCGGGAGGCTTAACGAGAGAATGGTATCAAATCCTCGCGCGAGAAATCTTCAATCCGGATTGGGGGCTGTTCCAACTCGCTCCAAGTGGTGAAGCGTGTTATGAACCAAACAAACACTCATCGATTAATCCCGAGCATTTGAGCTATTTCCGTTTCGTCGGTCGTTTAATTGGAAAAGCCTTGTATGATGGTGTATTACTGGATGCGTATTTTACGCGACCAATTTATAAGCATCTGCTCGGGCAGCCGTTGACGTTTGAGGATATGGAAGGTGTCGATCCAGATTACTACAAAAATCTTAAATGGATGCTTGATAATGATATCGAGGGTGTATTGGATTTGAATTTCAGCGACACTCAGAACTTTTTCGGGGAAACGAAGACGGTGGATTTGATAAAAAATGGGCGAAACGTTTCGGTGACAAATGTAAATAAGCTCGACTACGTCAACTTGATCACGGCATTCCGAATGACGGATGCGGTGAAAGATCAACTTGAGGCATTCATCGAAGGATTCACTAAAGTAGTCGATCGCGATATTATTGGTGTTTTGAACGCAAGTGAGCTCGAACTTCTCATTTCTGGTACGCCTGATATTGATTTGGACGATTTAAAGGCAAATACAGAGTACCACGGCGGTTATACGCCTACAAGTCCGCAAATTCGATGGTTCTGGGAGATTGTGCGCGAGATGAATCTTGAAGATCGCGCGCGCTTGCTGATGTTTTGTACTGGTACGTCTAAAGTCCCACTCGAAGGTTTCGAGAAGTTGCGTGGAATGAGTGGTTTACAAAAGTTTCAAATACACAAAGCGCAGGCAAACGACCCAAATCAATTGTGCACGGCGCACACTTGTTTCAACCAATTGGATTTGATTGCCTATGATACAAAGGAGGAGTTGAAAGAAAGATTACTCTATTCCATACGCGAGGGCAGTCAAGGTTTTGGTTTTGCTTAAATTTTAGCTTGTGCAAAGTAAAAGAACAAGTCAAGTACACACATACACATTTTCTTTTTACAACGCGAGTTTTCGCTTAATGTTGGAATCTTCATCCGTTATTACTTTCTTCGCGAACCTGCGCTGAAGCGCATCAAAAGGCGCCCGTTTTGCTCGACCGGCTGAATTCAAAATGGTGCTATTCTCGTCCTCGTTTAAATATCCGTCACCCATTGGGCGCGCTTTCTTTTTCGCAGAGTGAGAAAGATATCCCTTATCCACGTTCAGTTTCCACTCCTTTTTATCTCCGGCTGACAAACTTACGACAAACTCAAACTCGTTGAATTCCTCATCGTTCTTATTCTTTTTGTTCATTTCCTCTAAAAGTGTAGATGACGTCGCGACGACCGCGCAGTTGGCATCTCGTAGCAATTCATAAGCTTCAGCTCTCAACGCGCTCGAATCCATTTGACTCAAATTGTCTCTCACAATGACTAAAGTTGCTTCTCTGGCCACCGCTCTGGCCACTGCAACCGCCACGCGTTCGCTTCTGGTGAGCACATTGTTCCAACCTGTCACTCTGCGTTCTTGAATTGCCTCACTTGAACAAAAACGCCCGAGACCCAGTCGTTCAAGAATTGGAAATACAAACATCTCATCATCTGGAGTGTTGACGGAAACGTCGTTACCTAGCAGCGTTTCACCGTCTCTCGGAAAATTAGGGTATTTTGGGACCACCGCAATATTCTGCCTTCTTTTCACGAGTAAAGGGAACGTCGAGTCCTCTCCATCGCCATTTACCATTGCAACATCAACATTGCCGTCCTTATTCTCACTTTCTGTATCAATCTCAACGTATTCTGTGCTAGGATTACCTTCAGGATCGTACGAAAAGTCATCCGTAAACAGCCCGTTGGAAGAAATACCTGTATTAAATCGAGAAAGGACGGAGCCAGTGCCAGCAGAATGTAATCCACAGAACGCTCGCAATAAGGTAGTTTTACCGCAACCTGATGGCCCAGATATGCAGCATAACTCTCCAGCGTTGAGTTCGAAATCTAATGACTCCACCAATGGCTTCGCTCTTGCTTTTACGGTGTTGGCGGTTCGATACGACGCGTCTTCATACAACGTCAACTTTTTACACTCCAAGATTGGTTTCTGTGCCCAGTTGATTTCACCATCGTCCTCTCGTCGATACTCGATGTCTCCCTGAGTAAATTTGTGCACATCTCGCGCTTCAGCGACGGATTGGAGCTTCAGTACGTTCGCGCAGTGCGTCTCTGCGGCATCTAAAACGACCGATCCAAATCTTCCTTCTCCATCCGCGCTCGAGAAGAATAGTTCTTCTAGTTTCACGAAGGCGTTGTGAGTTGATGTAATTGCAGCGACGCAAGCTTGACCAATACCGAACGGTTTCTCAGATTTGGCAGTAAATAACACGCTCGCAATAACGGTCCAGTTACTGATGAAGGCACCAAGTGCAATCGATTTTGATCCAGAGAAATAAGCATCCACGCAGCATCTCTTGACCAGCTCGAGTGCACTTTGAACGTTTGGGAAGAGCAACAGGGACGTCGCGTTCAACTTTGCCGTAGATGAGGTCGAAGATAACAACGAAAATTGATCATCAAACCCTTCCTCTTCTAGCGCGTACGGTGCACTCAAAGCTCTGGCGTCTCTCAACGCCACCGCAACAGTTTCTCTCGCCTTCTTTGCGACGAATTCTGCTCCTCCTCCTCCTTCGCTCCTTTTCCCTCTCCTTTTCTCGCTCCTCTTCTTCAACCTCGCCGTGGTAAACGCAAATGCAAGCGCCATCAGGCACTTCTCTCTACCAAAGTGCATATTCAAGACTCTGCCGTGGTACGCCAACGCTATCATGGATTCAATTAAACCAAAACCAGCGTAACACGTGCGTTCGCATGCCATTGGTATCCCAAACGCCACGATATCTTCCGCTTCCATCAATACTCTCAAAAGCATCATCGTCATGTCGCTCTCCGCGTTGTTGTTCCCACCACTGTTATTATTATCATCGTCGTCGTCGTCCAAAACCGACTCTAAATCTAACAACCTCCTCCTCTCGAACAATTTCCTCGCCGCCGCTTCCGTGGCGCGTTCCGCCAACCTCCGCTCCACGTTCACTTTAACATATCCCGCCGAAGTCGCCAGCGGTCTCGCCAACAGACCAAAATACAAGAAATGCTCCAGTATCGGTCGAATCGCGTCCGCGTGTCTCCCAACCGCGATCGATGTCCACGCTTGACTCGATTTCTTAAACGTCTCCGTGCTCGCTTTTTGCGTCGAGAGTTCCAAAAGGACAAACAGAGACAGTTGCGCGAGCAACGGCATCGAATTCATAATTTTGGTTGACTTTTTCTTCTTCCTCCTTTTCTTCTCGTCGTCTTCTTCGCGCAAGCACAGAGCAATCAGCGCTCGCGCGTGTTTCGTCTTTTCGAGAGCGTCGATTGCGGTTTCGCGGCACGCCAAGAGTGGGCTTTTTGCGATCAAAGACGAAGGGAAGGAGAGGCGACGCTTGGTCTCATTTTTTGAATTTGTTTTTTCCCCAGCGTCGGCAGAAGATGAAGAAGACATATGTGTGTGGATGATGCTAGATCTTCTCAGAGCGTTGTCGTTGTCGTGCTGGGTATGACGGATGCTTCGCCACGCGCAGCGACGCTGTTTTGTTTCTTGCGTGGGCAGGCGCGCGCGCGTGTGTTGAAGTTTCTTTTTTTTATGTCGAGTAAGTGCTCTTCTCTCTTTTCAAATTTCTCTCTCTAAGCTCTTCTAAGGATGTTAAAAATATGACGCTTTTGCGCTTTCTTTCTTTCTTTCTTTCTTTCTTTCTCTTTCTTTCTTTCTTTCTTTCTTTCTCTCTCTCTCTCTCTCTCTCTACTCGTCGTCTTCTGGCGACATGTTCTCCACCTCTCCGGCGCCGCCGTCTCTGTTCTTCTTCCTCAATCCGCTGACGACGTCGTCGATTCTCAACAACATGCACGCGCTTTCCACGGCGGTTTTCAAGGATTGCGCTTTGACCTCGTACGGTTCCCAGACACCCAAGGCTTTCATATCGACGATGGTACCTTTTTCGCCGTCGATGCCAAAGGTGGAGTTTTCCCCGTCCGGAGATTCCGCGTGTTTGGCGCGCAACTTGGTCAACGTTCGGATGACGTTGGCGCCGCAGTTTTGCGCCAACGTTCGCGGGATGACTTCTAACGCCGTGCCTATAGCGCGGAAAGGAAGCTGTTCCGCTCCTTGGACGGTATCCGCATACTTGGAGAGTTCTCTAGAGATGGCCATTTCGACCGCGCCGCCGCCTGGGAGTAATCTAGGGTCTTTTAAGATGTTTCGGGCGACGCCCATGGCGTCCGTTAAGTTTCGCTCGACTTCGTTCAAAACGTCTTTAGAAGCGCCTCTCAAGACAATCGTGCACGCTTTTGGTTCCTCGCAATCGACGATGAACGTGAAGTACTCGTCGCCAATTTTCTCGACGTTGAACAAGCCAGCGCCGGTGCCGATGTCAGATTCTTGCAACTCTTCGAGTCTGTGGACGATGGTCGCGCCCGCCGCTCGGGCGATGCGATTGTTGTCCGTCTTTCTTACGCGTCGAATCGCGGTGATGTTTGCCTTGGCCAGGTAATGGCAGCACAAATCCGAGACACCCTTCTCGGTAATTACCACGTCCGGTTTGAACGAACAGATGATATCGCACTGCTGTTTGATCCAATCTTCTTCCATTTTCAAAAGCACCTCCCAGTCTTCCTCCTTTGTAATCTCCACGTTTGTTTGGTTTTCGCCTTTCTTATATTCTAAAGTGCAATCGAGCAACAAAATTCTCGGTTTCTCAATCTTCCTCGACATTCTTCCGGGTAAGCACACGTCTTTATTCATCATGACACCTTTCAACACGGTGGAATCTTCGAGCGCCCCTCCGGGAATCTTTTCCACTTTCGCAAACTTTTTAATATCAATCTCCGTCGTCTTGCCGTCCGGTCCTAAAGTCTTCACCGTTTCCACCGCGTCCAACGCTAAATTCGGCACCAAATCCCCCAACCTCGCGGTAAACTTCGTCCCCACCGTCGACCTCACGATCTTCAACAACTCCTCTCTATTCTCCGTATCCAACGGAAACGCAATTTTCGTATCTATAATCTCCACCGCTTTCTCCAGCGCCTTGGCGTACGCGCGCGCGATAACCGTCGGATGCACCCCATCCTTCTCCAAAAACGGAACCGACAAATGTAAAATCTCCCCGGCTAAGATGATCACCGTCGTCGTGCCGTCCCCAACTTCCTCGTCTTGGCTCCTCGCCAGTTCAATCATCGATTTCGCCGCTGGATGCGTCACGTCGATTTCCCGCAGTATCGCGTTCCCGTCGTTCGTAATCACGATCCCTCCGCTCGCGTCGAGAATCATCTTCAACATCGATCGTGGACCGAGCGTCGTTCGAACGACATCCGCGACCGCTTTCGCCGCGGAGATGTTTTGCATCTGCGCTTTCCTCCCGGTTTCTCGTCGCGCGTTCACTTGTAGCACTTGCATATCTTCTTCTTCTTTTTCACCACGCTGTTGTTTGTTGTTGTTCGTTGTTGTTGTTGACGTGTGTGGTATTAGTATTATACGCGCGCGCAAGCGTGTCGGCGTTGACTTTTTGTTTAGGGTTTTTTGTCGCACTGTAAACCCTAAACCCTATTTGCGCCATTTCCCCTAATAACTCTTTGTAACGAACTTCACACGCGCGCGAAGAAGACGACGACGACGACGACGAAGAAGAAGAAGAAGAAGAAGGAGCGAGTTATCGCGCGCATGAACTCTCGCGCCGGAGACGCGCTTTCTGTTTCTTCTTCTTTTTTGTCTCTGTCTTTGTCGTCGTTCTCGCGACGCGGGAGGAGGCACAGAAACGTCGTTTCTCGAATACGAAGAAGAAGACCACCGGCGACGACGACGACGTCGTCTTCGAAGTCGTTGGACGCGTTGTTCGACCACATCGAACGCGTCTCGGGCGATTTCTCGTTGAGGAGTAAAATACGCGTCGGCACAGACGCGCGGTTTCCGAGTCGCGGGCTCACGTTGCTCGCGAACAGAGCTTTGCGTTCAGAGGAAGTGGTCGTTTCCTTACCGAAAACGTGCAGATTTTTCATAACGAGAACACACGACGGAGAAGAAGAAGACGAAGAAGATATTTACGGATGGTCGAAGACCGCGGCGAAACGATTAACGCTCGACGAAGAGACGAAGAAAAGACACGAAATATGGCTGAACAGTTTACCTCGACGCGCACCGAGAGTTCCCGGGATATACATGGAAGACGACGAGATTCGAAGATGGGTGAAAGACGACGCGTTGCGAGAGAGATTGACGAGAAGTATCGCGGACCATCGCCGGTTCGTTCGAGAGTGTCGGTGTCGCTCGTCTCGCGAAGAGAGCGAACTGTCGAGAATGCGGAGCTTTTTACAGAGTCGCGTCTTTGCGGACGAGAGGAGGAGAAAGTGGACGGCGCCTTTGATTGATTTTTGTAACCACGACGCGGAGGCGAATTGTTTCGTTCGGACAAACTTCGGGAAGGAGAACAAGCAAGGGAAACAGGCGACGGCGGAGATTTGCGACGAAAGTTTCGTTGCGCGGCTTCGAGAGGAAGGAGAAGGAGGAGGAGGCGACGATGACGGCGGCGACGACGACGAGGAATATTTCGAGCTCGTGGTTTCGGACGAAGGTTCCATAGACGTGGACGAACCGCTGACGATATCGTACGCGAATTCTAGCGACGAGTCTTTGTTCTTCGAGCAATACGGCTTTCTCTTGGAAAACGGGGAAAATTCGTTTTTGAACGACGCCGAGAGCGTACAGAAATTTCTGCTCGCGGATAGTTTTAATTAACATAGTTTATTAGAGTAGCGCTAATAGTATGGCTTAGACCATTATTACAACAATCAACATCACATAATTAATACAGGCATATATATCTACACCGCGCGTTCGGCGATGTCTCGTAACATTTTAAGCAGGCTTTTCATCGCGGACGTTTTCTTCCCTTTCTTCTTCTTCGACCCGGCGGCGTTTCCTTTACCCTTCTTCAACAAGAAAACTTCCTCGCCAGCCTCTTCGTCCACGTCATCCATGAATACAATCTCCCCGATAGCTTCTCGTCTCCGTCGATCCGCAAACTCGTCCGATTTTAACGCCGTCTCTTTCGCCTCCATCTCTGCTTTCCTCGCCACGTCCGCAAGCTCCTGTCTCGTGAACGAAATTGCGTTCATTTCGCTCTCTTCCGCTCTTTGCATCACCCCAAACACCTCCTCCAACGCTTCTTTTCTCGTCGCCGCGACCTTCTCATCCTCTCCCACCATCGTAATCCTCCTCCTCCAATCTCTCGCCAAATCATCCGCCATCGGATCTACCGCGCCTAACCCCCCGTCCGTGCCCAGCTTCACCCGCTCGATCACCTCCTCCAACGGTTTCAACTCCTCCTCCTCGAGCGCTCTCAACTGTTTCGCGACGCGTTGCTCCGCGCGTTTCTTCGCGATGTGCGACGTCGTCTTCTGGCACTCCAGCAACCCTTCCATTAAACTTTCGCTCGCGATGAAGTTCGGGTGTAACTTCTTCAGCGTTTTCGGGCTTATCGCGAGTAATCGATCGGCTAACGTCTTCAGCCGGTTCGCGTCGCGTTTCAGCTGCGATTTGTTCCTTCTGCCAAAGTAGACCGGTTCGCCTCTGTCGTTTTCCGAGAACACGTCCGCGGGGGACGAATATTCATTCTCGTCGCCGCCGAGAGATGATGGAGAAGAAGACGTTTCGCGGAAGAATCCTTTTTGAATCGTCGACGACGCTCGTTTTTTCGTCTCGCGCGCGCCGGTGCCCGACGACGACAAAGACGTCTGGCGGCTCAAAGTTTCGGTTAACGGGGAGAAATGGAAAGAAGAAGAAGATGACGACGCCCCTAAATGGGACAGCGCTCTTCTCAGAGAGACGATGGAGCACCGCGAATAGGAGGAAGAGACGCGAAAGAGCGCGAGCGAGGGCGAGGACATTCGGTATTTTCTTTTAAAAGTCGACGATTCGATTCGCGCGTTTAAAGTGAAGTGAAGTGAAGTCGCGAACTTTTGCGCTCGTCTTCTGTGCGTATGTGTTGCCCATCTGCTAAAAGCTAAAAAATGTTCCTCTCTGTTCTATTCTATTCTATTCTATTCGACGAACCTGGGCGCACCAGAAGAGTCTTTAACGAGCACCAAAAATCTCTCTCTCTCTCTCTCTCTCTCTGCTTTTATCGTCGTCATCGTCGGCGACTACTACTGCCGGCGTCCCAAATGTTTGCGCCTAAACGGAAGGTTTCTTCGTTCCCGCCGAAGGATTCTCGAAGGAACTCGCCCGCGTCTTCTCGATGCTCCATTTTTTGGACGTACTGGATGAGATCGCGATTGGAGTCGGTGCCGGTGAGTTCTCGCAAGGAGAGATTGAAGAACATCTCTTCTTCACCTTTCTCTTCTTCTTTTTCCTCTTCTTTGGCGTCGGTGCCGGTGTTGGCGGTGTTGCCGTCGGGAGCAGAATTTTCGTTGTTTAGAACGATGAAGTTGGCGAAGTTGGCGGCGACTTGTTTCTCTATGCCTAAAGTACCGAGAAGATCGATGACGTCTTGGTGCGTTGGCATCGCCGGTAACACGTCGTTGGCGAGCGTTTCGGAAACGTCTCGGTCGAAACCGAGTTGACGCAAGGTCTGGGCGATGTCGTTGGAGAGAGAGCTTCGTTTTCGCGCCTCTTCTTCTTCTCTGGCGCTGAGGGAAACGGCGCGAGCGACTTCGAGGTCTCTCTCGAGTTCTTCGTCCATTTTCATCCGTTCGCGAGCGTGTTCATCCGCACTGAGCGACAGCGCTAATTTCAAAGCATCTTCCTCGGACATCGTCGTTTGCTGATACTCTTCGTGAGGCAAGCGGTGTTCCGATGTTCTTGATGTCGGTGGAGCAGCGCGGCGAGTTGGTCGTAACGATGGAAACGCACTTTCGTCGTTTCTTTTGTTCTCGAGGAATCGTCCACCGATGAGTGGTCGCGACGCTACATTTTGCCGTAAACTTTCTTCTTCTTCCTCTTCCTCCTCGTCATCGTCTGTCGTCGACATTATCAAATCTTCCTTATCAAATTGTTTCTGCGACCACGCTTTCCTTCCAAACGCTGCACTCGCACCACTTGAAATCCCAACGCTGGAATCGATCTTCTTTTTGGGTGGCATCGCTGGTTTGCGTCGCGCCGTCGTCGTTGTCGATGTTGTCGCTGTTGATGTCGTCGCCGTCGTCGTTGTCGTTGTCGTCGAAGTAGTAGTTGGCTTCTTCCGCGCCGGCGCGAATCCGCGCATGCGAAGCATTTTCGTCGCGATGTCCTCGTATTCTTCCACGTGTTGCTCCTCCTTTTCCCTCTTCGCATCTTGCAAACCAACAACGGCACTCTTTTTTTGCTTCGACGCTTTCGCTCGTTCCTCTCTCGACATCCTAAAATCCGACGCAGACGCAACCATTCCTAACTCTTCCAACGATTTCGGATGACCGCGATGACGGTCTTCGTCTCTGCCGTCCCCTTCTTCTTCTTCTTCTTCACCTTCATCTTCTTCGAACGCAATCTCGCACCTTCTCCGTTTCTTCCTTCTCTCTTCGTCCTCCTCTTCCTTCCCGCCCCTCCTCTCGAAATACATCGCCGCTAACTTATCGTATCGATGACTCCAGAACGGGTATTTGCGCATGAGCTCGCAAAATCGAGCAAACTCTCCGTTCGTCTCCCGCAACTGTTTCACTCTCAAAACATCCTCCGGTTTCACCGGATCCTCTTCCTCTACCATCATCATGGAATCTTTGATGAGATTAGTCTTCGTGTCCCAGTACCTCTTGTTCGCGTGTCTCGGCTTCGCTCGAGGCTCCTTCTTCGTCTCGCTTTTACTTCCTTCTTCTTCTCCTTCTTCTTCCTCCAAAGCGCACTTTTCTTTTCTCAAACCGACGAAAACACCTTCGCTCTCGAGCAGTTCTCTCGCGCGTTTCTCGTGCGCGCCGGAAATCTCGATCCATCTCTCTCCTTTTTCAATCACCAGTCTCGCCGTCGCCCCTAACCGCTTCCCCAATCGCGAGCACAACAGTTCGATCTCTTCGTCTCTTCCCGCGACGTTCTTCACCACGGTCACCCAAAAGTGTTTCCTTTTCTCCGCGCTTATCGGCGGCTGGCCTTTCTTCGTCGCTCGAATTTGAAGAGAAGAGGAAGAGGGTGGTTTCTTCTTCATCTCTATATCTCTCTCGCGTTCAAAAGAAGGACGACGAGGACATCCTTCTTCTTTATCCGCAGAGCAGAGAGTGCGACAAACATCTCTCTCTCTGGGGAAATTTTTCGTCATTAGTCGAACACATGTCGACGACAACGGTCACTTCCTCTCCGGCGGTGGTGACGGCACCGTCCGCTCCCAAACCAGGGGGAGGAAAGAACGGAGACGACGATATTCTCTCTTCTTCAACGTCTTCAGCGTCTTCGTTATTCCCGGTCTTGCGCGTGTCTCAGTTGGACGCGCACGCGCTCGATGACGAACTCGTCGAGTCGATCTTGCTGAAACAGTTGCAAAAGTGTTTCGATTGCGTCAACGACCGCGTCGGTGCGCACTACAAAGAGGAGATGAAATTATTTTTGGAATTCATTTTGTGGTACAAGACCGTGAGAGTGGATAAAGCGACGCCGGGGATGGAGATGATGAACGTGACGTTCGTGGACGACAGAGGAATAGCGCCGTTCGGGAGTTTACGAGGTGGGCAAAAGTGGATGCTTTTTATGTGCGGTTCGATGTGTAAGTACGCGTACTCGAAAGCGACGAATTACGTGGCCAATAAGTGTTTACCGGAAGATAGGTCGTCGAAGGTGGTGAAAGTTTTAGGCGCGGTGCATTCGGTCGCGAGGACGATGAATTTGATTTCGTTTTTGTATTCGGGGAAGTTTCCGAACGTTCCGCAGAGAGTGGCGAGGGCGAGATTCGCGCACGAAAATCCAAACGCCGGGAGGGCGATGACGTTCGAGTATTTGAATCGCGCGTTGGCGATTCGGGAGATTGGAGAGGTTGGGAAGACGGTGGTGCTGCCGATGGTAGAGAGCAGAGGGGCGAGGGAGTTTTTTAGGAGAGCAAAGTACGTGCTCGGCTTTCGACGAGGCGGAGACGGGAGCAATATCGACGAAGAGGAGGACGAAGAGGAGGAGGAGGAGGAAATAGAAGACGAAGACGCGATTAGGAAACGGAAAGAGAAGAAACAGAATAGTAAAAATAGAATGCTAGGAGGGATGATGATGACGAGAACGCTGCGAGACGTTTCGACCGTTCGAGTGGGAGAAGACGGGTTCGACGAGGACGTCGCCGTCTGCGCGGCGTGCGGCGACGAGCCTGTTCCTTGTAACGCATTCGTCGCGAAAAGGTGCGGGTGCAGCTATTGTTATTATTGCGCGGCGGCGAGATTAGAAGAGTGTAAAGCGGAAGGCAATTGGAAAGGATTCGCGTGTGAAAACTGCGCGACGAGAATCAACTCCTTTCGCAGAGTCAACTTGAAAACGATAGAATAATAACAATAATAATATGTTTTTAGAGTACAAGTGTTGGATTAGTTAGATTTAGCTCATTAAAACGCAATTATATATTTATATACTTTAACCGACAACCATCGTCGTCTCGTCCGAGAAGGAATATTCCGGCACTTCTAAGTTCTCCGGCGCCGGTCCTTTACGAATTCTCCCGCTCGCGTCGTAGTGACTTCCGTGGCACGGGCAAAACCAACCGTTGTAGTCACCGGCGTTGGCGATGGGCACGCACCCAAGATGCGTGCACACCCCAACCACAACCAACCACTCCGGGTTTTGCGTTCTATCCGCATCTGATTGCTGATCTCTCAATTCTGCAATATTCACCGCGTTCTCTCTCGCGATCTCATCCGGCGTTCGTCTTCGAATAAACACCGGCTTCCCTCTCCATTTCACCGTCGTCGTCGTCCCCGGTTGTATTTTGCTCAAGTCCACTTCTAAAGACGCCAAAGCGAGCACATCCGCAGACGCAGACATCGACATTAAAAATTTCAACACCGCTAAGCGAATCGCCGAAGCGTAAATCATGCGACCGCCAGTCAACACAAAGTACGTAAACGCTCTCTTGTCCGGGTCCCCGATTTTATCGACGCGATGGTTTTCCTGCGCGTAGTTTGGTTCGCTGTTTGGAGTTTTCAACGCGTTCAAAATGGCGCCAGAGTTCACCGGAACCACGGAACCGTCACCGCTACTCCCGGAGGTGGACACCGCGGCATCGGACGAGTAGCCTTTTTGGTTTTGTGCGCGTGAGAAGAAAGGAAGAGAGAAAGCGCGCGCGCGCGTCAGTTTGAGTTTTTCACGAGAAGGGGGAGAGAGTTCTTTTTTTTTTTCTAACGACGACGACGACGCCGTTGAGAGGGCAAAAATGGAAATACGCGCGAACGAGCACGACGCGACGAACAAATCTCCGATCCAAACGCGCGAATGCGCGCATCGATATCTTTTTCGTTCGAAATTTGTTCGCTAAAAGAAGAGAGAAAAACGTACCTCTTCTCCACGCGTTGTTATTGTTTTCCTGTTCCTCGAAGAAGCGATGATGATGCAAATTTCTGTTCGCGAAAAACGAAGCCGGAATGGTCGCAGTCGTCGACGCCGGAGACGATTGTTGCGAACGCGCGATGAATAAAGCGCGATTGATGACGGACGCTAATTGTTTTCGCGACATCGTTTCCGCGCGAGTTTTTTAGGTTCCGTTCTCTTTTTTTCTGCGAGAGCGCGCGTCGTCGTCTCGCGTTTTTCAAAAGCGAACGCTTTCGGAGTGAAGAAGCGATCGATCGCTCTTTTCGCAACGAGAAAGAGAGAATCCGCGAGAAGAAAAAAAAATACGAAAAACGCACCATATTTAGCTATAAAATATACTCTCGATTTTGTACGTTTACATTTTCCTATTCTCTCTAAATCGACTACTTTGCGCTATACACTTCGCTACATATACACACACGCACGCGCGCGCGGGCCGCGCTGCAGCTGCTGCTGTTTTGACTTTTGTCTCTCTCTCGGGCGTTTCTTCTCAAACTCTTTCGCGTCGTCCGCCTACCTATCGTCTTTGTTGGGCGTCGCCGTCCTTGTCGTTCTCGTTCTCGTCTTCGTCGAAGCAGCAACTCTCTCCGCAACAACCGACCGACGCGTCCCACTGCTGCGCGTGCGTGCAGTCTTCTCGCCACAGCTCGCGAAACGTGGTGGCTTTTTGAGACTCGGTCAGACCGAGCTCGGTGATCCACTCGCCGTTGGCGCGGAATTGGTTGGCTACGCGCAAAGCGTTTTGCTTGTGCAACACCGGGACAAACGCGAATTGACGGTCTTTGTTTTCTTCGTCTTTGAGTTCGGCGAGGATTTTCGGATCGACGTCAAACGCGGAGAAAGATGAGGATTGACCGTAGAGTTTACCTCGCGCGGTTTGCGGCGTCCACTCTTTGAGCATTCGGCGACTGTTTTTGGACGCGTCCACTTCCGAGGCGACGAGTTGGTCTGTTCTTGAAGGATCGGAGTATTTTTGTACCCACTCGGATGGAATTTTAGGCGCATCGTGGTGCTTGGCCATGTTCTGTAAATTCGTAATCGCCGAGAGGCGAATGTCCTCGTGTAACTCATCGTGAATGGCCGTTTTCGTTTCGTCGTCGTATCGCGTTCTCTTGGCGTTCTTTTCCGAGCTTTCGACGGCGTTCCAAATCTGCGTAAAATCGTATCCGTCGTGCTCGTGCAAACCTAAATAATCCTCCACGCGTCTCGTCGTCGCTTCTAAATTCTCTGCACCCGAGAAATCTTCCTCGAATAACACCAACAAGTTCGGAAACGCGTCTTTCCACAAAGACAAGTAATGATCGTACCTCGACGCGCCTAAAACCGGGTGCGCGTCCAAACACTGGCTCAAATCGTCCTCGTTCGTGCGACGGAAACCGCCGCAATTGTTCAAATCGCTCTTCATCTTTTGAAACGCTTGGACGGATGATTTAGATGTTTTCGCGCACGCCCCGACGCCACCGTAATTCGCCGAGTTTGTATCGTCGCCGCTAGTGCTACCGTCTACGCTCTCCATCGCGTACCTCTCCATCGCTCTCTCAATCGGATCGCTTAAAACGACAATCGGCCGTAACCTAGGCAACGTGTTCTTCATCGCTTTCGCGCAACACGAGCAACTAAAACTAGTATCCGACCAATCTCCATAAACCATCCCTTTGTGCTTCTCCTTATCGTAGGAAGTCCCGGTCGGAATGACCTCTCGACTATCTCCGCCCTCTTCCCCGCCACGCTTTATTTTTTCCGGCACGAGCGCGTCGACGTACGCCTTCAACATCGCCGCGCCTCTCTCGGACTGGTGCCCTTCGCACATCTCCCCACCACTCGCTCTCGTCCCGTACGGCGTGTTCCAAAAGTGCACCGCTTTCGCGTCGCTATCAATCATCGGATGTTCCTTCAGCGCCGCCTTCAACCTCCCCGTGCTCGTGCTCGCGCCGATAATCGCAAAGTGAGGTAAACAATGCCCCTCGCTCAACTTCGCGTCTCTAAAACACGTCGCCGGCCCCATGTATCGCGCGTGCCCTCTGAAATGTTCGTACCACTTTTCGCTTTTCCCGGATTTCCACGCGACGTTCGCCGCGCTGAACAGGAAAAAAGCAATCGCTATGCTCACCACGCCTGGGCAAAAGTCTCGCCAGCCAAGTCTTCTGTCGCGACTTTTCTCTTCTTCCGACGACGATGAATAATCTACCGCTTTGGTTTTGATTCTCGGTAACCCCTCCCCGGGGGTTCGCGCGACGACGTCTTTTTTCGCCACGATTGGCGTTCGCTCGTCGATCTTCGTTTTGTCGTCGCAGAAGACGAGCGCATTCGTCGCCACGTTTTGGAAGTTGGTGGTGGTGAACGCGGCCCCATCGTTCTTGTTGGGACTACCGCCGGCCCGCGAGGACAATAAAGACGACGTCGTCGAAGATGCCATGGTCGAGGGCGTTCGCGAGCTCCGAATGCGCTCCTCGCGAGGCATGTCGCGCGACCACATGGTCGTACTTTTCTCTCTTCCTCTCTCTCGCGCGCTTCGTTTATCGCGCGCGCGCGCTGCGTCGTGACCTTTGAAATTTATTCTTTGGGCGGGTGTCATTTTAGGGTTTCACATGTTTTGTTAAAGACGCGAGGAGGTAGACCAACGAACACAACGAAAAGCTAGTTAGCGCTCTCTTTATTCTCTTTATTCTCTCTCTCTCTCTCATGTGTGTGCATATATACACGTGATCGCGCAGCAATAATGAATGCTCACGGCATCAACTCGTCTTTGATTTGGTCCAAAGCCTTCTCTAACTTCTTGGTCGTTTCGTCGATGTTTTTCAGCTTGTCGTTCCCGAACAAGCCGAAACGAACGGTGGCGACGTCGGTCGGTTGGGAATCGCCCAACATCCACGGGACGCCGGCGGCGACTTGCGTGCCGACGCTTTTGAAGCTTTTACCGGCGTTCGTGTCTTTGTTTATGTACATCACGACGATGCCAGCGGCTTGGAATTTCGGGTGCGCGACGGTTTGGAAACCTTTGGAGACGACCATGTCGACGACCGAGGTGCCGAGTTTACTGAACGTCGTCTTCGCGCGACCTAAGTTGTACTTTTTTAAATCCAAAGCGGCGTTTCGGAATAACGCGATGCAATCCGTTGGTAGAGTGGTATAATACGCGAACCCGCCTTTATCGTACGCGTCGGAAACTTCCAACCATTTACGCAAATTCAACGCCATCGAATCCGAACCGCTCCCGACCGAATCCGTTCCTCGCACCGCTTTTTCACCTCTTTCGTTTAAAATGACGACCCCAACGCACGCGGGCGCGCTCCATCCTTTCTGCGGCGCCGTGATGTACGCGTCTACAAAATTCGATTTCGTATCAATCCACGTCGTCCCGGCGGCGATGCCGTCCAACACGAAAATTCCATCCGACGCCTTCCTCGTCGCCTCGCCGATTCTTTTCACGTACTCCGCGGGTAACTCCACCCCGGTGCTCGTTTCCACGTGCGGTGCAAATACCACTCGCGGTTTATGTTTCTCGATCAACTTCTCAACCTCCTCGATCGCCATCGGTTGCACTCTCGGCCACCGATCTCCCTCTCTCATCTTCACGTCCGCCTTTGCGACAATCGCCTTCGCGCCGAGACTCTTCGTCACTTGCTCGATAATGTCCGTCCATCTGTACGAAAAGTACCCGTTCCGCACGATCAACACCGTATCACCATCGGACACGAATTGCCGAAAAACTGCCTCCATGGCGTAAGTTCCACTCCCGGGTAACCACACTGCGTTGTCCGCGTTGTACGCCTCCTTCAAAACTGCTTTCAACTCTCGATGAATCTGCACGTACGTGTCGGACATGGAATTCAACGCGCGGTCGGTGTACACGACCGAAAACTCGTCCAGAACTTTCGGTAAACTCTCATCGCCGTGGTAGTGGCCTCCGAGCGGTTGCAAGTGGTATTTGGACGCGTGCTTGTTGTGCGGGCACTCCTCTGTCGCCGCCGAAAAGGAGGAGGACGAGACCGTTAAAAAGAGGAGCATTTTGAGAGCGAACAACTTTGCGAGAAGAAGAAGATGAACGTCGTCGGCTCCTAAAAAAGAACGCCGATGGCACCGACGACGACGAGATGGAGTGTCATAAGTGGTGCGCGGTGACATGATGCGCGTCGGTAATTTTTGAGATTGTGTTTTATGGCGCGCGCGTTTCTTTGTGGGGCTTTCTAATTTATTGAATTGAAAAACGTCTTTTTTTCCCCACAGCACAAGATTGTTTGAATATACGTTTTCAATCACGCGGGTCCGGCGACCGCTAACGCGGCGGTCAACACGAACGCGCTGGACAAAACGCTCATGCACAACACGACGATAACGAACGCTCCAAACGTGGTGAAGAAGACGATGACGCAGCCGCGGAAGAGGAACGCGGCGGCGGAGGCGGTGGTCAACGCGCCGCCGATGACGGATGGGCCGACGGAACGTATCGCTCGGAGCGCGCGCGACGCGCGACGGCGGTCGTTTGATGCTTTTGTTTTTGCGGAAAGAGCGGACGGTGATAGTGGAAGAGGAGAAGGCGTCGTCGGCGGCGGCGGTGGCGGCGTATTTTTGATGGATTCTTTTGTTTTTGCGTCTTCTTCTCGATCTCTTGTTTGTCTTTCTTTATCGGTGTTATCGATGGCGTCGTCGTCGGTTTTTGAAGTCGAGGAGGCTGCGGCGTACGCGCTAGCCACGTGCAACGGGTAGTCAACGGATAAACCAACCAGCAACGTCACGCAGACGCTTTCGATGACTCCAAACTTCCAATCGCGGAAAGTGGCGCTCAATCCGAGACTCGCCGCGCAGGAAAACGCGACTGAGAAACACGTGGCGAAAGCGATGACGAGCGAACGGCTGGCGATAAAGGCGACGATGAACGCGAAGAAGAAGGAAGCAACGAGAGCAGTTCTTGCACCTTTGGAGAGCTCTTCGACGGTATCGGCGTAAGACCACGCGGAAGAAGTTTGAAAAGCAGAGCCGCGGAGGATATCAGGAGCAGTTGAAAGCGTCTGTTGGAACCACTCTTCCCACTCGTCTCTCGCCTCTAGTATGTCGTGCTGAGAGGCTGTGCTGGAGACGTTTATGGACGCTGAGATTATAATTGCCCGCTTACAGGTATCTTCTTCGCTCAGTTTTGAACACGCCAACGCTAAGTGCTTCAGGTTTTCCTCATCATCTTTCGCGGGTGGTGGAATCGCTGTTGTTCCGTAGTAATAGTCTCCTCTGGGCAAGAAGAGCGAGGCGGAAAATTCTCCGTCGTTGGTCGCGTTCAAATTATGAACTTCGTTCTCGTTTATGAACGCTGAAGCTGACTCAAACGCTCGAAGCTTTTCTTCATTCCACGACGACGGTATATGTGTCGTCGTCGCGTTAAGATCGCTACCGTTGTTGTAATAACGATTGGTGTCCTTCACCAAAGCCAAATTTTCTTCGTCCGAGAGAAACTCGCATATTTCGCGCAACTCGATTCTCATGGACTCTAAAGCATTCTGAACGATAGTTTTATCTGCAAAACCGTACGCATTTTTATTCTTCAATGCACACGCATCGGTGGAAATGACGTGCGGTATGTGCAACCCACCTTTCTCACCGGCTCTGAACGTGGCGTCGTTAATAAAGTCTTCCACGTACCGCTCGTATTGCGTCTTATTCGCAAACGGAACGCGGTTCGGGTATCGGAAGTTTTGCGACCACTCATCGAATTCTTTAGTGAAACATTTCAAACTCGGTTTCAATATCCTTGGATCGTTATTCAATGTTTCGCAAAAGTCGAGCATCCATTTTTGAGCGTCGACGTCGGCGTCGTCGAAGTCTTCCTCGAAGACAACCTTAGTATCTTCAAAACGCAACGTCTTGTCGAATCCAGACGATTGTCTGGTTTTTGTCGGATCGATGCCAAAGATAAACTGGATCTGAATAGCTTCTTCGCGTTTAGCGTAGGGAATATATTCGCGGTTTTGGCGAGCGAAGACGTTCGGATTATACGACTCGGGCCAAATCGAATGAGACGAACCGTTCGGAGGTTTCAAGGTTGACGCCACGTAAGCTTCGTACGCTGCGAGAACGAATGAAAGTATAAGGATTGGGTACCGTTTTGAAATGGCAAATTTGCCGATACTTTCGCTGATTGAGGCCGCAAGTCCGAGTGCTGCGCGACGTGCGGTATCAACGCGCGTGAAAGCGTCGTTAATAGGTTCGAAGACGCGTTTCAGTCGATCGAGGCGTTGGTGATCTCGCGGCGCGTTCGTGTTGTTCACCGTTCTCATCGAGGTTTCGTATCCTTCCCCGAGAAAACCAAATGACTTTGCTCGTTTATGTTTTTGATTCTTTGTGTGGTGGTTACTCGACATTTTCAGTCGCTTCATATTGTTGTTGTTGTCGTTGTCATCGTCGTCGTCGTCGTCGTCGTCATCGAAGTAACCATCCAACAGGTTGCTCTGCGTGTTCATTTTCGTGGTCATATTTTTTACTTTTTCATCATTATCATCATCATCATTATCATCTGGGCTTCTTTCAAGCGAGAAAGCGAACAAATCAGTTTCGTTGCCGTAGCTTTTTGATCTTCTGCTGTTGCGTGGGAAAGTGGCATCACATTGAATTCGTTCGAGTCTTTTCTTTTCGTTTTCCTCGAAATTTCCCTCCACCGCTTCTCTTTCGCCACTCTCGCCTAAGCCGCCGGTGCCACCTTCCATTGCGGTGACAACTTTCACACGTCTCGGTACTACTTTTGAAGATCGTCCACCGGGTGCGTTAACAATGGCAAAAAAACGTCGCCTTCGCTCGGATAAGCGCGCGTCTACAATCAAACTCGCTGGAACCATTGCGATGGTCACGAAGAAGCAAAATGCCACAGATAGTGCAGCGAAAATGCCAAACAATCGCAAAGGTTCAATATTTGAAAATATGAGCGTGGCAAAAGCAGTCGTGGTTGTCGCAGAGGTACAGCAGATGGAGAAAAAAGACTTCTGAATCGTCCACGACATTCGATCGATCAACCACGCTTCAGCATCCATCGAATGACTTGTATTTCGCCTTCTACAACGCGAAGACGTTTCGATATCATCCTCTTCATCGTCATCGCGATGTGTTTTTTTAGGCACCGGAACGAGTTTAGCTGAAAGCTTCCAGTGATCAACCAATACAAAAGCATCGTCTGCACCGATGCCTAATATACAGAATACGCCGAGAAAGTGTAAGACGCCAACCCAAACCTTGTCTAAACCGAGGATGTAAGTGAATATCGCCAGCACAATCGACGAGGCAACCACGACGCATGAGACGACGGTGACAATTATACTTCCGGTATGAAAAAATACGAGTGTAAAACACGCACCAAATGCCGCAATTATCCATCTACAATCTTTTGCGAGTTGTTCGAGTTCGAGCGAAGAGTAGGTTTGCCAGTGACGCCACGAGACGCGGTCGGATTTGTCTTTCTCAAATCTCAGGGCGCTCTCGATGTTGTATTCTCTCCCCCACTCGCGTATGGTACGCTCGAAGGAGGTCTTCACCCAACGAATGGCGTCTTCTTCAGAAATACCACTATACAAGTCTCGTTTCTTCCTCTGGAATATGAGCCGCGTTGCGCCAAACTTCGTTTTAAAAGTCGAGGTTGTAGTATTGTGACGCGTCGTAACGCCATCCTCCGATGGGAACCCGAACGCGTCGAAATCTAATATTGGTTCCCACGGACGCATCAAAACGTTGAAAGGTTCCCACTTTTTTGCCCACGAAGAGAATACTTTTAAACCGTGCAAACTTCTTCGGACTTGATCTAAAATCGTTACCGAATCGCACGGCGCATACGCGTTCTCAATTTCCTCCTCGAGGGATGGCATTTCGGAAATTATTTTAATCTCTTCCGTCGTCGGTTTCGTGCGTTCGATCCATTCGCAAACACTCAGAGTTCCTATTAAATTACACGCTTTCGGTTGTTCTCCTACGCTCATTTCATCACTTCCATTGTCGTTTTCGTACTCTCGCTCCTCGCATCCTCGCTTCTCGCACGCGAATCCATCGTTATCGCACAAGCGATTTGCCTTTACAAGACTTGTGGTATCGTTCTCACCACAGATATGCGCGGCTGTTTGAAGAAGTCGCGTTGTCGTTTCTATGTTATTATTGTTATTGTTTTCATCATCATCATCATCGTTGTCGTTATATACGTAGAGCCTTTTTAACGTTTGGAATGCGGTGTGCCAAATGTCCACGTTCATGTAAACCAAATTTACGTCAAAAACGCTCCAAGGCGGCGCGCACATTTTCGAGAAGAATGGTCCACCGAATCCTGCCGCTTCTGCGTGATACGAACCCAGTATTTGATCTCGCGTCGCGCACGCCTCTTCGTACCCGAACGAAGATTCAATAGCTCTTTTTAGTTCACACAATTTGATGACATTTTCCTCTCTCTCGTACGCGTTTGTGATGCGCTCTTCTTCTTCGTTAAAATCCAACATCGCGTTTACGATCAACTCGTTCCAATCGACACTATTCGGAATCGCCCCGTACCTCGCCCCTCGTTCCACTAACATCAAATCCATCATCGACCGCACCCGTTTCACTCTCTCTTCTTTCCTCGCGGGATCTCCGCGATCTTCTTCGCTCGCCGCGAACACCAACGGAAACTTGCGATAAAAATACTTCCTCTTCCCTTGCTCTTCAAACAAGTGCTTTCGAGCGGCTACAAAAGTTTCGTCTCGATCGGCGTACGCGGTCAGTCTCGCGCGATACGCGGTTAACTTCACGTCGACGACGATCGTCGACCGACGCTCGTACACCGCGCGCGACGCGAACCCGATCGAGAGCAGGCACGAGAGCAACACCAATCCTGCGCGTATTTAATTATTATTATCATCATCATCGAAACGCGCATGTGTCATTCGAGAGAAAAAAACGCTCTCATCACGATCACGAACAAAAAGAAAAAGAGAGAAAAAGAAAGTTCAATAAAAGCGCGCGCGTTGTCTTTTTTTACCTGGTCGTCGACAGCTCGCGCGCGCCCAGCATCTCGCGAAGAACGCGTCGTCGTTCTTTTTTTCCTTCTTCATGTGTGTGTGTCGTGTGCCCGCGAGAGAGAGAGAGAGAGAGAGAGAGATCAAACCGTTTCCCGAGATCTTCTCTGAACTCTATTTTTAGTTTCGAGTGAACGCCTTCGTTTTCCCGCCACAAAAATTCAAAAAAAAGAAAAGAGAAAAGAAAATGGAGAGCAGGGAAGAAAAGCGGACAAAGTCGAGTCAGAAAGCCAAGCGATGTCTCGCGGAACTCCTCACGCCGATCACAAAAACAGCGGTTCGGTTGGATAAGATTTTTGCCGCGGCGTCGACTTCCGCGAGTACCGCCACTACGGCGTGTGGTGGCACGACGACGACGAATTGTGGAACGAATTTGATTTATAACAACTCGTTCAACTCGTTCGAGAGTCCGATGCCGACGATGAATTTAGCGAACGATTTCGCGAGGAACGGCGATGCGAGAGGCACGAAACGGTGTTGGGAAGAAGAGCACACGCCGGTGCCGAGAGCGGCGGCGGCGGTGGCGACAGCGCCGGGAGCTTTTTACGGAGAAGATTACGAGACGACGACCAGAGTTGGTGCCTTGGACGAGCGCATAAAAAATTTTCGCAACGACGACGATATCGACGACTTTGACGATTGCTTTTCGATCGGGATGCGAATGCAGAGAATGATGGAAGGAGGCGAGCGTGAAATTGGTACATTTACGTCGATTCCAAGCGAAGTGAGCGCTTCGCACGGAGGGATTCCCATGATTGACTCGAACACGGTGAAACAGTTGTTGATCGAAGACGCGAACAGAGTCGTTTTGATCGATTGTCGATACTTTTACGAGTACCAAAACGGCCACATCGTCCAGTCTGCACACGTGATGTTTCCAGAAGATTGTCAGAGAGGTTTTCTACTCGCCAGAGATAAACTGCGTTTGAACTGTACGAATAATAATAATAATAGTAACAGTAGTAACAATAGAGATAGCGAGAGGAAGGAAAATCTGGTGTACGTGTTTTACGACGACGGAGAAGCAAACGCGATGCCGATGCATCACAGAGCCATGCAATTGTTTCGTCACATCCGTAATTTAGATAGATTGGATAACATGCACACGTATCCAAACTTGTATTTTCCAAATATGTACGTCTTAAAAGGAGGGTTTAAGGCGTTCATCGAGTCGTCGAGAGATCGGGAGTGGGAAGACGGCGGCGACAATCATCGGAGATTTTACGAAGGCAGTTTTGTCTCCACGGACGATTGGCGTTTCTCGAATGAGACGAAAGAGTTGCGAAATCAATTCGCCAAGCGATGGAATTTGGCGCGTTCTGCGCAAAGCTTGAGCGATTTCCCAACTCGGGTGTAAGAATAGCGAATTTTTTGTAACAGCTTGTATATATTATTGCTTTCTTGAAATGAATCTGTTTTTACCTGTACATGTAATACTACTACTAACATTGATGATAACGATGACCAACTCTTTAACGAAGAGTTATACATAAAACTACAAATCTTACGCGGCGCCGCTGCCTCCTCCTCCACTCTCCTCGGAAGGAATCAGTTTCAAAGCTTGGTTCAAAATGGTCGACGCCGCCTCGGTCATCTCTGGAATTACCGAATCCGGTCCCATCCACGAATCAAACAAAGCTCCGCACAATCTATCGTCCTTAATGGACTCCCCAATTTTCTTCCCTCTCAATCTCGTCGTCAACGTCCCGCTCTCGTTCGTGCTAAACGTCAAGCTCGCGCCCTTTTCGATTTTCACGCTTCGAAACATCGATTTAAACATCTCCAAAGCTTCCTTCGCTTTCTTCTCCGACTCCTCGTTCCCGCCACTCCCTGCGCTCGATCCTAACTTTTTCTCTATGTTTTGCGCGATCGCCTTCGCCACTGACTCTCCGCTCACGTCTCGCACGAACGTCAGTCGCACCGTTTTCGCAATCGAACTGTCGTTGGCCACCGCATCCAACACGTCCTCCTCTCCCTCGTGCTTCTTGCACGCTTTCGGAAGGAAATACAACCCGATCACGTACACGTCCACTTTTATCATCGACGCTACTTTCTTCGTTCGCACACCTCCGGCGATGAGCGGTGCGTTCGATTCCGACGCGTCTTCCAAGAGGTGATGCGATGGCACTTTAACAGTCTCGCCTTTTTTGCCGTAAGGTATATCCAGCATTCGCGTGATGCTCGCGAGAAAGAACCCTCTCTTCTTTAGATTTTTATTGCGCTGCCATTTCGTCGTTGATTTCTTCGACGGAGCGTGGATAAACTGGTGTTGTTGTTGTTGTTGTTGTTGCTGCTGAGACATATCGCGCGTTCGATCGATCGATCGATGCGTGTTTTGGATATATGCGGCTTCAAATTCGAAAAAATGTTCCTTGAAAAACTCGGGTAAACATTTAGGGTTTTGGACTCGATTTCACCGCAGAAGCGCTAAAAAAGAGAGTAAAATCCGCACACATAGCGCTCACTTTGTTCACGTTCCGAACATCAAAACAGATCTCTATTCGCAATGGGTTTCGCAAACGTATGGGGTTCTCACCCGAAAGATAACGCCAAGGGCGGTCGAGCATGGTAAGCGTTCGTTTCCGACGTTTTTCCGAGCAGCCCCACACGCCGAAATTTTCTTTTTTGCGTGGAGGGCTTAAAATGCACGTCGCGCGCGCGCGACGGTAGGGACACCGCGCGAAGGTGCACGAGCGGATTACATCGCGGGAAAATACGCTCGGATATAGTTTTCATTCTATGCGATGCTTTTCTTTGCCCGCGCCGTCGTGTGTGGGGGAGGGGGCTGAACGACGCGGTGGCGATGGAGACTTTGCGCGTAAACTTTTTCCTCTCCTTCCCAAAAGAGGGACCTGAGACGCCGATTTTTGACTGACCTTTTTTAACTCTTCTCTCTCTCTCTCTCCGATCAAATCAAACAGCCGCGTGTGCTCTAACCAACACGCGATCATCCGCAAATACAACATCATGATCTGCCGTCAGTGCTTCCGCGAGTACGCCAAGGACATTGGTTTTGTCAAGAACAACTAAAAAGAAGAGGGAGAAAATCCGAGAAGAGAGACATTTTAGAGTTGTATGTAGATATCCGTAGCCGGTTTAGAAGAGAGAGTTTTTTCTTTCCCGTTGTAAGAGCATTACCTTTGAAGACGTAAAAGACTATAAATCACGAGAGAAGAAAAGAAGAAGAAGAAGAGCGCGTGTGCGTTATTAAATTACGTTCGTTTCGCATTCGTTGCGTGCGCTTTTTGTCGGGTTCTTTGTACAAATATTTTCGCGCCGTGACTACGACAAAGTGTGCTATGTGCAAGCGCGAGCGGCTTATGCTACGTCTCCGCTCGCCTTCTCTCTCTCTATACGTATACATTAATGACTTTAAGTAAATTCTCCGATCATGGAATCGCTCACGCGCGGTATTCCATGCACCTCGCTTTCTCCACCTCTTTTCTCTTCCACTTCTTCATGTCCAATCGTAAAACTACCGCGCTGTCCGGCTCGATCCTCTTGTAATACTTCTCAATCACCTCGCCTTTCTCAAACGCAAACTTCCCGTTCGGATCGCAATAAAACTTAATCGCCTCCTCGTTGTTCGTTTGAACGTGTAAATACGCGTCGACTATGTTCTCATCTTCGCTCGCTTCGTTCAAACTGTTCGTCAGTAACCTCGATCCGATTCCTCGGGATCGGTGCGGCGCGTACACGCCCAGCGTCATGATGTACATTCTCGCCTTGTCTGACATCTTCGGGTGCTTTTCCAATCGAACGGCGATGGCGCCGGCGAGCTCGTCGAAAGAAGAAGAAGAAGAAGACCGGTGGGTTTCTTCGAACGCGTCGCCGTTCTCATCATCATCACCATCATCAGAGGAAGAAGAACACACGTACGCCAACGACGTGCACGTTCCAGCCGCCGCGCAGTCCCGGTAAAACGATTCCTGAGAGAGAGAGAGAGAGAGAGAGTTAGTTAGTTGGAAAAAAAGCGCGCGAGCGAGCGAGCGAGCGAGCGAGCGAGCGACGACGACGACAAGAATCTTCAAAACAACGCTCTTCTTTCTCACCGCGTACTTCACCGGAAACAAAACCGCGTTCAGTTTCCGCAAATCGTCGATCGTCGTCTCGTCCAGTCGTTTGAGAAGAATCTCCCGGGGAGGTTTCATATCGCAAACTGGGGAAAAATTTCGAATTTGTCTCGACACTTTTTTTGTCGTCTGTCGCGCGAATACATACACACACACACATGCGAAGAATGGCGACGAGAACGTTCTCCTCTTTCTCCTCGTCCTCGTCTTCGTTTGTTTCTTCGTCCTGCTGCCATCATCGTTGCGAGAGGAGGAGGAGGTTTTTCACGACCGATTCAACATCGTCACCAGCGGTGGTGGTCGTCAAAGTCGGATCGCATTTTGGGGAAAACAACGATGCAGCGCGACGAGAAGAAGAAGAAGAAGAAGACGTCGCGCTGCTCGTCGAGCGCGTCAAACAATCGCTTCGCGTGGAATCCAAGAGCGATTTCTCGAACGTTCGGGGTAAACGCGCGACGTTTTCCTCTTTCGCGAGAGTGTCTTTTCCGAAGATTTTGCAACTCGAAAAGCAGTTGCAGCAGCAGCAGCAGCAGGAGCGGCGGCGTGGCGGCGGAGAGAAGGAGAAAGAAGAGGAGGAGAGGGTAGCCATCGCCAGAGGCTTTGAAAGGTACGAAAGTTTAACGAGACGCGAGAGAGAGATGTTGGTCAGAGACGCTGGGAACTTGGTGGAGAAAATGTTGTCGTCGTCGCGCGGCGGCGCCGTATCTTCGCCTTCGCCTCCTTCGGTTCCCGGCGAGAGCAGGAGTAATAGTAGTGGCAGTAGCAGCAGACAAATATTACCGAAGGAACGCGCGATCGGGAAATCGTTCATCGTAGACACGCCGCAGTGGGAACACGCGCTCAAAGAAGACGCTCGCAGGAGGAAAGAGTTGGAAAAAGTAGTCGAGCAAAAGAAGAGAGAAAAAGAAGAATCGAATACGGACGGCGGAGAAGGGACGCGGATGAGCGCCAGTGATGGCGGCGAGACAAAAGCATCGGAAGCTCCGATAAAGGTGAAAGACTTTGGAAGCGAGGATGATGATGATGATGATGATTCGCAAAAACAAGGCACGGACGAATGGAAAGCGTTGCGAGCGACTCGATTAACTGCCTCTGCGTTTTCCAACGCGGTTGGGTTTTGGCGGGACGGTCGAAACGCGCTTTGGGAGGAAAAGTTAGGAATTGGTATTCCATTTACAGGAAACGAAGCCACCGAGTGGGGGACGAAAACTGAAGACGAAGCGTGCGAGGCGTACGCGGCGTTGACCAACGCCAGCGTGAGCCATTTACTGTTTCGAGCGTTGAGTCCGGACGAGGCGGAGTTGTGGATGGGCGCGTCTCCGGATGGTTTAGTCGTTGCAGCGACGACTGATGCGGCGGAGTATAACTCAGAAGTTGTGAATAACGCGGACGCGAGCGATAGTTTGAACAGCAACGAGCGCGGGATATTGGAAGTAAAATGTCCGTTTAATCGCGGAAAACCATTGGAAGCAAAGCCGTACCCTAAAGTGCCTTGGTATTACGTTCCGCAAGTGCAAGGATTGATGGCGGTATTCGATCGACCGTGGGTGGATGTGTTCGCGTACACCGTGAATAACGGATGCGCGATATATCGCGTCAAAAGAGACCGCGAATACTGGGCGCAGATGTACGAAGCGTTGTCGGAGTTTTGGTGGCAGCACGTCGTTCCAGCGAAGCACGCCATGCAACGAGGATTAGATTTCGAAAAATATCGACCGAGCGAAGAACATCCCAAATGTAACGTGCTGAAAGCGGAGAGTCAACGAATTGCGAGCGAAAGCACGACGTGGGTGATTTCGAAGAGAGATTTAGACGAAATTATCGCCAAGCATCGAGCAACAAAACGATCCGCGGAGGAAAGCGATTATACGAACGCGCCGGATGTAGAAAGCGCGTACGACTCGACGACTGTGACAACAGATTCATCATCTAAATTTACGAATGTGAGCGAATCGACGAACGGGAAAATTTTACACGAAACCGCGTTAGAGCCGTCTTGGCGCGCGCTGCTCGCCGACGAGTTTCATCAGCCATACTTGGAGTACGGTTTAAACGAGTTCCTCGAAGAAGAAATAAAGAATCAAAAAGTGTTTCCGCCGAAAGATTTAATATTCAACGCGTTTGAAAAAACGCCGGTGGATAAAGTTAAAGTCGTCATAGTCGGTCAAGATCCATACCACAACGATCACCAAGCGATGGGATTAGCGTTTTCCGTGCCTCGAGAGACGACGAGGATCCCACCTTCGTTAAAGAACATCTTCAAAGAATTAGAGGAGGACTTGCGCGAAGCGCGCGAGAGAGGTGATGAAGAATTTGAGTTCACGATCCCGGCACACGGTGATTTGACCAAATGGGCCGAACAAGGCGTGTTATTGTTGAACACTTCCTTAACGGTGCGCGCGTACAAAGCAAACTCGCATTCAGGGAAAGGATGGGAGACTTTTACCGATCGCGCTATTGAAGAGCTTTCGCGAAATACCGAGAACGTGGTCTTTTTACTTTGGGGTAAAAACGCGACGTCTAAAGAACGATTGATTGCGGAAGGGCACAACCATTTTGTTTTGAAGTGCGCACATCCTTCTCCTTTGAGCGCTTCGAGAGGCTTCTTCGGGTGCCGCCACTTTTCGCAAACGAACGAGTTCTTGCGTGAAGTAAGTCGTGAAGCTATCGATTGGCGCTTGTGAAGATATATATGGTGGGAGCGTTTTGGTTCTTGTTCTTGTTGCTATTCTTGCTGTAGTAATATCTTTGTTACATATAGTTTTTGGTCTGAAGTTACTTCTCAAACGCCACGTCGTAAATCTCATCGTAGGATTCCACAAAGTGCACAATCAATCCTTCCTTAATTTCCTCCGCCAGCTCTTCGTAATCTTTTTGGTTTCCTTTCGGAAACACGAGCTCTTTGATACCCGACCGTCTCGCAGCCATCGTTTTTTCTTTCACCCCACCGATCGGTAACACTCGACCGGTTAAAGTTACTTCGCCAGTCATCGCCAAGTTCGCTTTAATTGGTTTCTCCAGCGCGAGAGAAAGCATGGCGGTGATCATCGTGCATCCCGCTGACGGCCCGTCTTTCGGAGTACCTCCGTGAGGCACGTGTAAATGTATGCTCGCGTCCGCGAAGAAGGTATTTTCTGGTTCCTTCTTCTCAAGAAGTGTTCTCGCATGCGTGAACGCGATCTGAGATGACTCCCGCATGACGTCACCCAAGGATCCAGTCACCTTCAAATTGCCTTTACCTGGACTCGATTCGATTTTCGCGCACTCGACGTACAAGGTGGACCCGCCCATGGCAGTCCACGCGAGACCAGTGACCACACCAGGAGGCGTGTGCTCGTAAAATCGTTCACTTTGAAACGGTGCTTGACCGACGTAATCAACTAAATCGGTTTCGTTGATCTCGTACGATTTCTTTGATTCTTGCATCTTTTCATCCGTCGTTGCTTCGTCGTCCACGGCGATTTTATACGCCACTTTGCGGTAAATCTTCTCGAGATGCTTTTGCAAGTTTCTCACCCCGGCTTCTCTGCAATACTCTTCGATTAACGTAGACAAAGCTTGGTCCGTCACGGTCGCTTGTTCGTCTTTGACGCCTGTTTTGCTCTTGGCTTCTTTTTCGAGGTACTTTCTCGCGATTTCTTTCTTCTCGTCGGCGATGTAGCCCGACAAGCGAACGACTTCCATCCGATCGAGAAGCGGACCCGGGATGGTATCCAAGATATTCGCGGTGCACAAGAATAAAACTTTCGACAAATCCACGGGGACGTCTAAATAGTGGTCCAAAAACGTTCCGTTCTGTTCTGGATCCAACAATTCTAACAACGCCGAACTTGGATCGCCGGAGAAGCCGCGACCGATTTTATCGATTTCGTCAATCAAAACCACCGGGTTCGATACTCCCGTGGATTTTAAACACTGAACAAGTTTACCAGGCATGGCACCAACGTACGTGCGTCGATGACCTTTAATTTCGGCGACGTCGGACATGCCACCAACAGAGAATCGGAAAAATTTACGATCCAACGCCTTCGCTATAGATTGGCCGATGGACGTTTTACCGACACCGGGCGGCCCGACCAAGGTGATAATTTTACCTTGGGTTGTTCCTCGCAACTTTCCGACCGCGATGAACTCGAGTATGCGTTCTTTGACATCCTTCAAACCGTAATGATCGCCATCGAGAATGTCTTTGGCGTGCGCAATGTCCAACTTTTCTTCGCTGACGACACCCCACGGAAGAGACGTGAGCCATTCCAAATAGTTTCGAGTGACGTTGAACTCCGAGCTCGACGGTTCTAATCCGGATAACTTTTGAATTTCTTCGTCGACGACTTTAACAGCCTCTTCTGGAGCAAACTCGCGCTTCGAGGCGAACTTTTTCGTAAACTTTTCAATCATTGCCGATTTATCGTCTTTTTCCAATCCGAGTTCTTTTTTAATAGATTTCAATTGTTCGTTCAAGAAGTACTTCCTCTGATCGGCGGAGATTTTTTCCTCAACTTTCTTCCCGATATCGGCTTGAATTTTACCAATCTCTACTTCTTTCTTGAGCAACACCAAACTCGCGTCTAAACGTTCCGGGACGGACAGCGTCTCTAAAATCTCCTGCAACTTGTCGTCGTCCGCGGAAGTCATGCTCGCGGCTAAATCGGCCAACCGTGCCGGGTCTTGGAAATCGTTGAAATTCTGAGCGAAATATTGCAAAGTTTCCTTATGCAACGGGTTCGTTCTTAATAAATCTTTGATTGTCGCGACGACCTCGTTCGCCGTCGCTTTCAAAACGTCGCATTCCGGATCGTGTTTTTCATCTTTCAAATGTTCGCAGTTGACAATTGTCACCGGGCTTTTCCTATCCGTGGAGACTTTCTTAATCCGTCGATGTCCTAAGAGCAACAACGTCGCGCCGTTTCCATCTTTCGAATCTGGATCGGTATCTTGAGACCGAACGATATTGTGCACTTGCGCGAACGTTCCAATGTCGTGCAATTCAGTCGCCGGATCGTACTCTAAATCGTCCACGCTCAATCCCGAAACGCCTTCTTTCATCGCGCCCGCGATTGCTCCGTTATCTTTGTTACTGCTAGTTTTATTATTACTATTGTCTTCCTTTTGGCTCTCCTTTACGCGTTCCTTCTTCAAAAATGCACCGACGTACGCCTGCCCTCTCCTCTTCATATCTTCCAATTCTGCCACCAAAGTCATATCAAACGTTCTCACTGGCATGATTATCCCCGGCATAATCGGTCGTCGATCTAACGGAATCGCAATAACTTTTCTGTGCATAGACTCGTGTCCGGACGATACCAACGCGTTCGCAGAAGAAGAAGAAGAAGAAGAAGAAGAGGACGAGGCGTTGCCACCATCCGCTGCGAAGCCTCCGTTATTACTACTATTACTGCTCTTCGGCGCGTTGCCTCCTTGTAACTTCGACCCGGACTCTCTCGCTTTCGCCTCTTCCCTGAACAAATTCCTCAGAGACTGCCGAATGTCCATCTGTCCGCCACCGCCACCGTTATTGCTGTTACCGTTATTACCGTTACCGTTCCAGCCGCCATGACTCCTCGCGCTGCTGTTGTAGCAGTAGCCGTTCCTCATGGTTCCAACTTTCTTCTTCAACGAGATGTTGTGAACAACGTTCTTCGTCAGCGCTCCAGATCTCCCCGCATCGAAACCAACGCCGCCGCCGGCAGACGAAGAAGAAGAGGAAGGAAAAAACGAAGAAGACGAGGACGAAGAATAAATCGACGGTCCTCCCCATCGTCGCGTGGCTTCCCTCGCCGCTCTTTTCGTCCACGACGTCATCTCTCAATCAAATTCGTTTTTCCGGTAAACACGTGTCTTCCAATTCGAGATGAAGAAGAAGAAGAAGAGAAGAAGACGATATGTCGTCGATGAAAGCGTTTCGAGAGAAACCTTTCCAAAAAAACAAGGTCCCTCTCCTTCCGCTGGAGAAGCGTCGCGCGGCGCGAGAATCTCTCTCTCTCTCCGTTCGTTGATCGAGACGAATTCGCCGCTCTTCCTTTATCTCGACGTGCGTAAGAAAGTGATTTCAGATAAAAAATGACGAATAGTTTTGGAAAAAAAACGCACAAATAAACTGCATTTTCAATAGCAATACAAGCCCGCGATACGTGCGCAAACACACGCGCAACTCTCAGAGAGAAAGAGAGACAATACGAGAGAGAGAGAGAGAGTCTAAAAGCAGAACACAGATAATGGTTGATTTCCAAGGCCAAAAGTTCGTCGAAAACTTCACCGTCCTCGTCATCTCTTTTTCCTCCATTTTCGGTTTCATTCTCGGGTACGCGTTGCAAGACTACGCGCTGATGCGGAACGTGATATTTACCGGCATAGCGTGCGCGACGGTCGCGACTTTACCGAACTGGCCGTTTTTGAGGAGACATCCGATCGAGTGGAGAGAAATCGACGACGAGCATCCCTCGAGAGAAGAGGAAGAAGAGGAGGAAGAGGAGGGAGAGGGAGAGGAAGAGAAGGAAGAGGTGAAGGAGAACGCGCTGCGAAGACTGATTCGGCGGTTCGTCGCGTGATATTAGTTATTAATGTTAGACAAAATCTAAAGATAGTGTTACAAAGTTAGTTCTATATGTGATAAAGATAGTTCTCGCACGATTCAATACGTTACGGACGCATTTGGCTGATGTGGTCTAGTGTTACGTTTCGTTCTCTAATGATGCTATCGAAATGAAAAGGAAAGAAATTTTCCATTCCAAATCCAGCAGTGATCACATCCCCAGCCGTCTCCTCTCGTGCGCGAGAACATTCTTGATCCTCTCCCTGAACAAATCATCCCCGCCCGTAGGGGTCGTGTAGGGAGGCGAGATTGTGATTTCATCCAGGACGATTATGTCTTGTTGTTTCCATCGGCACGGTAAAGTTCGAGCTAACGCGTCGAAGATTTCCTGCGCTTGTTCCGTGACGTTTTCGCCGATGTTATCTGTTTTATTGCGTATCGTTTTTGTGAGTGAATGAAGGAGAGTGTGTGCATGTCAATAGATCCGTCTCGCGTGGTAATCACCTAGAGAGAGAAGAGAAGAGAGCCACCTCTTGGGGAAAAAGGAGAGAGAGAGATTGCATCTCAAAAACAAAGATACGCGCACACACGAGCGCCGCCGAAATCAAGATATATATAAATATAAAGAGAAACAAACAAACAAAACGCACCGGCGACAAACTGCGCCGCTTTCACCGCGGTTTCAAACCTTCTCTCCTGCCTTCCTTTATCAATCACCGGTAACTTTTCCTCGAATTTTTCCTCCCCATCTTGCGGTGGAATCGAATGCATCACGTTCGCGCCTTTTGTGCGCACAATTTGCACGTGGTGACTGTTTTGAATGTCCCCGGGCGTTCGCAAGACGGCGAGTTGTAAAGACTCGTCGTGGGAGTAGACAACGCCGCCGAATGGATCGCCTGCGGCGGTCGTTCCGGACACGGAAGCTCCTATTTGGAAACTAGTGGTGGCCATTTTTTGTTTATTTTTTGCGGTTTTGCTGTGACTTGTGAGTGACGATTTTTTTCTTCGCGTGCGTGTTGATGGAGGGAAATCTAAATACATACATGTACGGCAATGTTGCAATGTCTCATCTCTGTCTTATTCTCTCTCTCATCTCTCTCTCATTCTCTCTCTCTCTCTCTCTCTCTCTCTCTCTCTCTTCTTCTTCTTCTTCTTCTTCTTCTTCTTCTTCTTCTTCTTCTTCTTCTTCTTTTTCTGCGCGTTACTTGTTGGCAAAAAACTGCAACGCGCGTTGGATGGGAGACTTTTGCTGCTGCTGCTGCTGATTCGACGTTGGGTTGCGGTTGTTTTGCTGCCTGTTTACGACGTTGGCGATTGCGCTCTCGACGAGTCGTTTGACCGGCGTGACGACGATTTCTTTGAGAGGCGACATCGTCGTCGTTGCGGTTTTGGAAGGCGGTTGCTGCTGCTGCTGCTGCTGCTGCTGCTGCTTCGACGCCGGTGGTGGTGGTGGTGGTGGTGGTGGTGGTCGCTTCGTCGGTTTTCTCTTTCGCTTCTTGTTCTTCGCGTCGGCACCTTTTGCGGTCTTCTTTTTCTCGTTCAAGTCCACTTTTTTCTTTTTGATTTTGCTCTCGGTGAAGTTGGTGCGGTTGGTGAGCCAAACGCACGCGAGCTTCGCGTCCTTCTTGGCGCCACTCTTCTTCGCATCGTTGGCGGTGTCGTCGACGTTGTCCAGATTTACGGTGATGTACTTGCGATTTTTCGTCCTCTTTAACGCCAACTCGGCTTTTTCTTCCTCGGATATCGTCGATTTTGACCACGCTTTCGCGTCGTGCTCGTCGTCGAGCAACAGTTTGTATTTTTTGTTCACCGTGTATTCTAAAACCGTTCCCGTTTTCACGTCGCCATTTTTCATCGTCACCGTGACTCTGTCCATGAACCTTCGCATGCGTTCTGGATTGGCATCTAACGTCCCTTTGCACATCGGGTGCCCGCAGAAGCACGTAAACGACGTGGTACCTTCGCCGCCAAAGTGCGCAAAGTTGTAGTCGTACGTCAACTCCGTGCCGGATTTGATGTCCTCTGTGGCAAAAATGCCAACTCTGGTTTCATTCGTGGAGGCGTCCACCCACCGCTGCGTCTCGCAATTCGGATGACAACTCGAATTGATGAATCGAGCGTTGTTGCCACAAAATCGAGCGTCTATTATTTGCGACGGAGTGATTTCCATGAGATAAAAGTTCGGTTCGTTTTTGCCTTTGCACGCCAACAGACGTCGGGAACATTCCTCTTCGTCGATGATTTCGCCCATGTATTCGACGATGAAATCACCCTCAAAGACGTCTTGCTGCAAGAATAATCCATACCCACGATTTTCCGTCAGTTGAACTTTCACTTTCGGTTGAGGAAGGTATTGAAACGGTCGATTGGAACAGTCGTCCCCGCACGGACACACTCGGCTATCGCACGTGTATCGCGTTTCGCGGTTGACGCAGTCTTGACCACATCCGAGACGAAGTTTTGGCAACGGCTTCACTGCTGGTGCTTTCTTCTCTTCATCTTTGACGCTACCACTGTTGCTATTATTCAAAGGATCTTCGAGAGTTTCCGGCGGCGTGGCCGGACCTTTCTCTTCACTAATTTGTTGTTGTTGTTGTTGTTGTGCGTCGTCTTCGCCTCCCGCGGCGAGTTTATTTGTAATCGAATCCAATGGCGCTGCTGTTTCTACTGCAGTTGTCGTCGATGCCGATGCAATCTTCATCGCTCGCTCCGTCGTGATATTCGCGTTCATTTCTTCTCTTATCGAATGCGGTATTGGTCGACAATAGCACGCCACCGCCTCGCTCGAGTGTACCTGTCTCGGCGCTTGACGACACACCCATCGGTTTCTTCGTAACCGCTCAAACGGCGGCGGGTCTCTCACACTCAAAACGTCGAACGATAACTGAAACGGTTTCTCTTCGATGCTTTTAACACTGAAGAGTGTTTCCAAAGTAGCCGGTTCGTTTCTTTTCCTTTCTTCTTCTTTCTGCGCGGCGAGTTCCATCTTCAACGCCGCTTTCGCCGCCGCAGCGGCTGCTTTTTCCTCCCTCTTCTTCTCCTCTTCGGAAAGCTTCTTTGCTTTTTTCTGTGCTCTCTCTTTAGCGGCGGCGGAACTGTTTTGCGTTTCCACATTCTTCCTTTTCCCCGCCGAAGACGAAGGCGACACTTTATTCTTCTTGTTCTTCTTCTTCTTCTCCTCCGTTTTTTTTGCATTTTCCTCCTCTTTTTCTTCCTCATCCTCCGCGACGATCGTCCTCGTGTGCCATTGCAGCCCGCCTCTCTTCACGTCGGACGGGTCTTCCCCACTTCTCAAACACTCTCGCATCTCGCTCACCGCTCGTTTCAACCCGGCCGTTTTCATCTTCACGTGGTACCCTTTATCGCACCCGTCTCCGAAGGACTCCATCTCCACCTTTCGAAAAATGTTCCCGCCGCAGTTGTTCTTCGCCGCGCCGCCGCCGCCGCTCGCCTTCTTCTTCCTTCTCTCCTCTTCCTCCTCGGCAGTCAGCGCTTTCGGCTCCACGTACCACATGTACTCGTTCGTCCCGAAAAACTGAATCAATTTCACGTTATTAATGTTGTTGTTGTAGTTGTTGTTGTTACTCTTCGCCTCGTCTTCGTCGACCTCTCCTCCTCCTCCTCCTCCTCCTCGAAGCACTTTCTCTCGGACAAATTCCGGCACGTTCTCTTTAAACTTCTCCACGTCCACCACTTGACACGGCCAAAACGGGGACCCTTTCACTTTCGCCCATTTGTACGCTTTCTTTTCCGCGAGCGAGCGGTGCGTTTCCGAGAAGGAAAACGTCGCGTCATCGTTCGTCTTTTCGTTCTTCCGATCGTTCATTTTTTTCCCCGCTGTTGGCACCGCGTTCTTCTTGAACGCTTCTTCTTTTTCTTCTTCTTCTTTCACCGCATCGTCATCGTATTTGTACACGTGCCCGGTGACGATGCGATTGTAGTTGTCCTCGGTGCTCTTCCCGCGAATAACGTCTTCTTCTTCTTCGCTCATCCCTCTCTCGCTTTCTGCGCGCGCGCGCGGTGACTTGTTTGTGACAGAGTTCAACTTTTATTTTTTTTGAATTTTTCGCCTGAAACACTAAATGACTACACGTGTCTATTTTCCTCTCTCTCTCTCTCTGCTCTCGTTCTTCGGTACCACTCGCTCACTCATTTTATTCAAATGCATATCTCTGCACCTTCCCAGCGGCACGCTCTCGAACCGATCGTACTGACTCACTCTCTCGGCTTTATACTCGCTATTTTTGACGACGTATTTGTCTCTCTCGGTGCCGTGTTTGAGGCAGAAGGAACGCACGGGATCCGGAACGGGCGCGTGCGCGTCGTCGGTGGAGACGAGGAGCGAGAGACCGAGGAAGACGTCGGAGATTGGATCGTCGAGCGCTCGCACGGAAACTGGGTAGGAGACGGGCGCGAATTGGCGGATTTCTCGGGCGAGACGTTCGACGAGGCCTGGGATTTTCGTGCATCCGCCGGTGACGATGACGTTGAGCCACATGAGCGCTTCCACCGCTTGGTCTCGTAAAGAATCGTTCGCTTCCTCGTGGTGGACGCTTTGGGCGATGAGCTCGGTGATGCCGCACTGGTTTAAACCGATATCAGACGGGTGGAAGAGGATTTCTGGGACCATGAACCGTTCGTTGACTAATACTAACGATTGGGCGTCCGGGGCGAGTTCCATACTTCCCGCGCCTTTCGCCGCTTTCTCTTTTAATTTCTTTAATTTTCTTCTTCGGGTTTGCAAATCGTCGTCGTCGTTGATGTCGGATTCAGATGACGAGGCGTCGTCGTTGGCGTCGTTCGCCAACACGGAATCGGCGAGGAATCCTCTGAGCGTGTTCACGCCGTCTGGAAGAACGTATTTGACCGCGATTTTGTTTTCGCGAATTTTCTTTTTCGCCTCTTTCAACGCTTCGTAAATGTCTCCGTTTTCTTGGCAGTATACCGATTTCAATTTGACGTCCTCGATTAACGCGAATTCGTCCATGACGTTCCATTGTCGATACGAGACTAACTCTTTGAGGTAGTTTGTCAGCGCGCGTCCACCTAAATTTAATCGCTTCACGTAATGGTCGGCGACTCGACCGTCTAAAATCGGCGACGCGTGCGCGAACGAAAACCCGACGTCGAGGACGCATCCAGTCATAGCTTCTCGAGCCCATTTGATTCTTTGCTTTTTCGACGCGCGCACTCTCGGAGGCGCATCGTTAAAGTCCACGTACTCTTTATCTATGTCATCTATCTCCATCGTATCGTCGTTTTCATCGTCGTTCTCTAAATCCTCGTCTTTCGTCTGCCACAAATGCGCCTTCATCGCGCACAACGCCGCGGAAACGTACACCACGCCTTCGAATCCAAACTCTTCCAACACTATTCTATCCATTTCTTGTCTCGACGTGCTAAAATTCGCCGGCGGTTCCGTCACAATCAACCAACATTTTTTCACCTCCTCCGGCGTGACTTTCAACACCTCGTGTATGCAATGCGCCCAAATATCTTTCTGCAATTGACTGTTGGTCAAATATCCTCTATCGATCGGTCTCCGAACGACTAACCCGTTAATGTCTGGAATTTTCAACGTGTCCACGCCTAAAATAGTCGCTTTCGTCCCGTGCGGTCGGCACGCGCAGTTCGGCACGAGCGCCGTTGGGGACGTTTGCCCCGCGAATCCGATTTTAATCGTATCGCCGCCGTTGTCCATCACCACGATGTTCTTGTTGATCATCGGAAGAAGCGCGTTTTTCTTCGACAGCGAAGGAGATGTATCCTTCTTCTTCTTCTTCTTCTTCTTCTCCTCCTGCGCGGTTACCGCGCTGCTCGACATTTTTCGTTGCGTGATTTTGCGCGCGCGCGTGCTTTTCTCTCTCTCTCTCTCTCTATCAATTTTAGGGGATTGGAAATGAGGCGAAAACATAACTTTGAAAAACATTTTTGAGAAGGAAAAAGAAAAGCGCGCGCGCACATCATCGCTCGATCGATCGGCGCTGGTTATTAAACACGACAAGTTTTACACACATCTTTTACATAAATAATCTGCTTTTAATAATACACACGCGGCATACGTAATGATAAATATATAATTCATTCATGAATATGCAAAAATCTTCGCACGCGCTCGCTCAGTCTATTTGCTGAGTCGTCGTCGTCGTCGTCGTCGTCGTCGTCGAGGACGGTTTGCATGAACACATGTTCGCAAAATCTCGGATGTTCCCAAAGCTCCCTTCCGGACCAAAAACCAAGAGCAAAGCGACGCAAAACACCAAAGAGACCCAAAAAGCGCAAATCATGGAGATCATGACGATGGTGCCGAACTTTTGGAAGAATGTGATTGTACAGAAGAAGAGGAGGCAGGCGGAGGCGAAGGTGGTGAACGCGGCGGAGGCTATGGGGGAGGCCATGCGGGCGAAAGCTTCTTTCGTGCGATCGACTCTGGTATGGAAGCCTCGTTCGGCGGCGGCGCAATAAGCGTGTCCCATGTGGATGACAAAATCGACGGATAAACCGATGAGAATGCACAAGCATATCCCTTCGAGGAATCCGAGGGTCCATCCCAAGGAAACGACGACGGAAATGGTCGAGGCGAGGATGGTACCGATGGAAAAGATGGTGAGTAACGTGACGACAATGTTCGCGGTGGAGATCAACGCGATGCCACAGGCAATACCAAGACACATCAACGTCGCTTCGCGAAAGTTGTTGTTCATATTTTCTACGGTATCGAACCATCGCCAGGCACCTCGGTCGGTTTGCCATCCGTTTTTGACTCCAACTGGAGCCGTTTTGAGTTCCTCGTGAATGAACGATTCCCACGTTTGCCATCGCTTTTTCAATAACGACGTTTCTTCGTTCCACCCTATATCGAGAGAAAACGAAACGACGGTGAGAAGCATTTTCACGGAATCATACCTTTCCACGAGAACCGTACCGGAACTATCGTATCTCTCGTTGTACAACGAATCGATAATCCTTTTGCTGTTTTTTAAATAATAGTTACCCCCACCGTTGCTCGTTTCCGAGTCCATTGTCCATCCATAAACACACGAAATAAAATTTTCATGCGGTATCGGCAACGTTTTTGTCTTGGCGCAGCTTTGTTGCCAGGCCCATGCTCCGGTCTCATAACGGAAATTGAAATCGCCTAACCATTCGTTATCGGTTCCGTCTCTCGTCTTCCGATATTGGGAATCGTCGAAATCGGACGCCCAAGCCGCGTCCATATCTTCTAGCCACAACGCAAACGTATCCATCCAACACCGCGACTCGTTGCCAAACGCGAGCGCTTTGGCCTTTTGACAAAAATTGTACAACCATAATTGCGCCTCTGGCGCGGACATGTCAAAAGTGGTGTCGACGGCAAAACTCGGCGTCGAAGTTGGATCGTTGTGATCGCCGTCGTCTTTCGGATGCAGTCCGAAAACGACGTCTACTTCTATTCGCGATTCGGTGGCAGATTTGAATCCAGAACGCATCGTCCGAGAGTATTGTGTCAAAACGTGCTCTTTGGGGAGTAGCTCGACTGCAGAGTCCGTCGGTAATGATAATTTAGACCCGCCGAAGGAGGAGACACACCCTAGAGCGATAGCGATGAGGACGAGAAAATATCTGAGCTTATATATGATCGGAAATACGAGCTCCCTTGAGACATTTTCGCTCACTGTTCTGCTCTTTTTCTCATCACCGGTATTATTTACGTTCTTCTCGTTAGGTGATTTTTGCTCTTGTCGTTCCTCGTCGATATTGTTTGCGTCACCATCGTCTGCATCAGGTTTCATACACTGCGGTCGTCTCATTATTGGAGGCAATTCGAAGAAAATCGAAAGCATCCATCCAGCAGATTTACTACCATCCTCGTATCGTCTCTTTCTCAACTCAATCTTCTTGTCGTGTTCCCATGCCACTGCGGCGGCGAATATGGTCACGTCGAAAATGTAATCGAAAACCACCAGGCTTCCCATAAAAATCGCAAATACGCGCACTGGAGGAATCAACGATCCAGCGGTACTGAAAAATGCACACGCAGTGGTTGTCGAAGTGAGCAACATGGAATACGTGGCGTCCCAGTAACACATTTTGCTGACATCCTTTGCCGATGCATTCGGCGGTAGTCGCGCTTTCGCTTGGTTCCATTTCGAGAGAAATACGTAGCAATCGTCCGCACCAATGCCGCAAATGACAAATAAACCGATAAAATTCAGAAACGGAAAGAAGTCAATCCTCAACACCGTGTTCAAGAAGAAAGTCGCCACAGGAAAGCTTAACATAAATTGCGACACCGCAGCTGTCGTTAAAAATAACGAGCCGGTGTTCCAAATGACCAACGTTAAGATGATGATGACCGCTCCAGACGCTAAACGCATATCTTTATACAACTCAAGGTCCGTTACATAGTCGTATAAATCGTTGTGCGATCCGTAAATTGTATAAAACAATTCGTTGGAGACTTCTAAAACGTTCTTCTCTTTACCTAAATTAACCAAGTATTCCATTGCATTTTCCATTCCAATCCTCGACCAATCCATGGGTAAAAAACTCCTAGTGGTGACTAAATTCGGAAATTCGCTGGAAAACTCTCCGTTCAAGAACGCTTGAATGTAATACTGTTTCGGCTCAAACGTCACCGAGCTCTCATCACCTTCTGTGCCAGGTATTCCCAAATCTGTTGCCGTCAACGTCGCGCAAATGCCGTTACTATCTGCCGCTAAAACGTCCACGCACGCCAAAACTGCCGTTTTTAAATTTCTAATAACCTTCGCCGCTACGTCATTCGTTTCAAGTTCTTCGCACGAATTTAAAGACAAACCTTTTTTTACTACTTGAGGATACGATATCGCGTTATAACACCCTCTCGCGTACATCTGCGTCCCGCTCCCGTCCAACATCGTTTTCGTGTAATACAAAGGCGCTTGATTTTCCAACGACGAATCGCTCAAATAACAATGCTCCTCGTGAGTTGGCACCGCTCCTCCTTTGCAGTATTCGTTCCAATTCGCTTGTCTCATGATGTTCTCCTCTACTTCGCATATTTTTCGAAACGCCTTCGCGGTGAACAAATCCACCTCATCGTTATTTGCCATGAATACTACGTCTAAATTCGGGTACGTTACGTCTCCGTGATACCGTAACTCCTCGCACCGAGGATACGTAAACTCGGCGTTGTTTTCTGAAAGATTCCTTCTTCGTCGTCGTCTTCTTCTTCTTTCATCTCCAGAATCTGGCGGCGGACTCGGCGGCGGGCTCGGCGCCTCTGGCATCGGCGGATTCGCCGGCGGCGACGACAGAACGTCCCGGTTCAGTTTATACGGATTCACGTAACACGCGCCGTCGGTACATCCCCCGGATTCCACGAACGTTTCAAACTGTATAAATCTGTTCGAAATGAGCGTTCCTCGCACGTTCCATCCTGCGTTGTTTTCGCAAGCGTCGCGTGCGTTTTCATTTTCAAAGAGAGAGAGAGTATTAGTATCGCGCGCGTTCGAGAGAGAGAGAGAGAGAGAGAGAGAGAGAGTTGATGCGGTAGTTTTCCAAAAATATCTAAAGAGTCTCTCCTCGATGCGAAAAAAAAGAGAGAGGACAACGACGAACCTTCCGTGCTGACGCGTATCCCAGTCACCAAAAACGCCACCGCGGTGCACGCCAGGCACAATAAAAACGTCGCCCCGGCGATCGATCTCGGGTGCGTCGCGATCGTCTCGTCGAACGCGGACAGAAAAGCGCGACAGGGATTTCTCATTTTTGTCTGCCTGTCTCTCTCTCTCGTCTCTGTCAAAGAAGAGAGAGGAAGAAGAAGAAGAAGAACAACAACTGTCGGAGAAAAGAAGACCCAAAAGAAAAGAGACAAAAGCGACGCTCGAGTGGTCAACGATCTCTCTCTCTCTCTCTGTGTGTGTGTGTGTGTGTGTGTGTAAGTGTGTGTCTTCTCTCTTCTGCGCGTCCCGAACGCGCGACAAAGGTCTCTTCTTTTTGTGGACAGTTGGGGAAATTTAATTGTCGAAATTTTTCAAACGTCAACCCTCTCTTTGAATTGGAAAAACTTTTGTGCGTGTGAGACGTAAAAAGCGCGATAAATACGCACGCATAAAGCAAAGAACATCATGAGCTCTTTCTTCGACGACGACCAATACTACGACTACGAGCGGCAAAAAAACGTCTCCCAAAAAGACTACTACGGGATTCTCGGCCTTCCCAGAGACTGCTCGACCGAAGACGTGAAGAGAAAGTACAAGAATTTAGCGCAAAAGTTGCACCCGGACAAGATTGGAAACGATGATGATGCGAACAAGAAAGAGTCGGCGCAACGCTCGTTCGCGCTGCTCCACGAAGCGTACGAAACGCTCCAAGACGAAGAGAAGAGGAAGATTTACGACGTGTACGGACGCGAAGGCGTGACGAGTGGGTCTTCCGCGGAGCGCAACGAGATGGTGAGCATCAGTAAACGGAAAACGAAAGAGGAGATGCGACGAGAGTTTGAGTACGAGCAGAGACGCCTGGCGCGCGAGAAGGCGGAGATGAAATATCAACAATCGAGCGGGTACGAGTTTAAGTTTAGCCTAGCGCACGCGTTCGACGAACGGTTGAGAGCGACGAGGAGGTTAGGGAGAGGCGGGAAATCGGTCAGAGAACAACTGATGAAGATATTGGGGGATGGAGGGACGGGCGTCGTGGAAGGGAAGGAAGGCGAGGAGAAGCAGCAGGCGACGCTGAGAGTGATCGAGCGAGCGCTCGGGGATTTCCACGTGGAGGATTTAGGGTTAGATTTCTTGCAAGGGAGCGTGAGCACGTCGATGAGCGCGAGCGCGACGGAAAGCGTGGACGTGTATTGTCAAGCGCAAGCGATGGCGAACGCGGATGGGAGAGGCGCCGGGGTGTTGTTAGTCGGCGTGAGGAAACAGTTGGGGTTGTGGACGAGCGCGGATTGGCACATGCAAATGCCCTCGCAAAGGAACGGCGGGATGGAGATGACTTTGGAGCAAAAACTGACGAACAGGACGACCGGAACGATGACGTGCAGGTACGACTTTGTCGGGTCGTCGTCTTCGGGAAGAGAGGAAGACGAGGGCATTGGCGGTGGTTTAGGTTTGTCCGTCGGTTTGAAGCGACAGTTGACGCATCACGCGGTTGGTAACATCGACTGGACCGTAGGACCAGTACCGGGTATTACGACCGGGTGCAGAGGGAAAGCCGGCAAGAACGGCGCGTGGAAGTTGGATTTGAGCGCCGGAGTACAAAACTTTGGTTTGACGGGATCGTACCAGAGAAAAGTCGTGGACCGTTCTTCGGAGAACGCGAGGCGGCATTACCCAAACAGCGCGCTAGCCGAACACTCACAAACTAACAAAATAAAAAAATATTCGTTCAAATTTGGAACGATGGGGATAGAGATTGAAAACGGAACCAACGCTACGCTGAGCGACGGCGAAACGAGCATCGGGTGGGGCGTTTGCGTCGGCGTTGAAGGGTGCGTCTTGAAAATCAAGTATCGACAAAGGAATCAACAGTTTGAGTTTCCTATTTTACTCGCGCCGGGTTTGCCGTATTTAACGAGGCGAACGGCGATTTTGTGTTTGACCATTCCGAACGCAGTCATCGGCGTCTTGCGAAACGTATTTATTCTTCCTTTATTGAGACGTAAGAGACGGTTCGAAAAGAAGCAAATGCGTTTGCGATACGCGTCTGAAATTGAGGAAAATCGCAAGGACGCGTTGGCGCAACGAGACTTAGTCGCGAAATCGGCGGAAGAGAAGAGACTGTTCGAACGAGAAATAGGCGGGTTAGACATTGAAAAAGCCGTGTACGGCTCGTTTGAAAACATCGAGTGCGACGTGACGAAAAGAACGATGACGTTTCCCGACGAAGAAAAAGAACGACGCGAGAAGGACGAAAACAAAAAGAAAGCCAAAAATTCGCATCAGCAGCAGCAGCAGGAGCAACAACAACAACAACAACAACAACAACAACACAGCGACATCCTCCGCGACGACGACTCTTGGATCGACGTCACCGTCGCCTTGCGCCACATGGTCGAACGCTCCCAACTCGAACTCCACGACGGCGTCTCCTACTCCTCTCTCCTCGGCTTCTGCGACGTCGATCCGCTCGAAAAGAAACACTTAAAAATTCGTTACCGCTACCGAAGAGCGCTCCACGAGACGTGCGTCCCGCAAGACGTCGGCATTCATTTGCCGTACGACGGGCACAGAATCGCCGATTCGCACCAAACCGAAGAAGAAGAAGAAGAAGAAGAAGAGTCCGATTAGATTTTTAATTAACATTACATATAATAGATGCAATAGAAGGAAAGCTTCTCTCGCAAGTTAAACTTTTGTGATTTGTGGTGTACTTGATGCCTTTTTTCTCCATTTTTCTGGTTTGCGCATATCGCACGCGAAACACAACACGCGCGAGAAATCACATCCCACAAAAACACCATGACGAAGAAGAACAACAAGGACAACGACAAAAAGATGACGGTGAAAAAGAAGAAGCTCGGGAAGCTCGCGATGACGGACCAAACGATACGGGAGTTGGAGACGTGCATAGAGGTACGAAAGAAGAAGAAGAAGAAGAAAAAAGCGCGCATCCAAATGCGCGCGCGAGAGAGAGCCGCCAAAAAACAAATTGGAAAACAGAGAGAGATGAGAAGATGAAGTCGTCTTCGTCGTCTTTGATTCGCGCGAATTCTTTCTCTCTTTCTCTCTCTGTGTGTGTCAGATTCTGTCGCCGCGCGTATATTTTTTTCCCGTTTGATTCGGTTTCGCGCGCGTTTCTCTCGCCCTTTATATCTCTCTCTCTCTGACCAAAAAGCGTTCTCGTTTCTTCAAAAATGCGCAGGAAACGAAACCTGAATCCGGTTCGAACCCGCTCGCGGTTCCGCCTCGAAAGTCCTCCGAAAATAACAGCACGAAATCCTTAACCGGCGTTCGAAAATTTATCCACTTACCTCTGTCACCAGAAACGCAAAAAGCGTTGAAAGAGTGCAAGTATAAAGAGATGACGGCGATACAGAGGGCGACGATACCGCACGCGATGTGCGGGAGAGACGTATTGGGAGCGGCCAAGACGGGGAGCGGGAAGACGCTTTCGTACGTGGTGCCGAGTTTAGAAAAGTTGTACAGGATGAAGTGGGGGAAGGACGATGGGGTCGGGGCGATATTTATCAGTCCCACGAGAGAGTTAGCGATGCAGATATTTCAGGAGATTGTTAAGGTTGGGGGTAATCACACGTTTAGCGTGGCGTTGCTCATCGGCGGAAAGGATTTGGAGAAGGAGAGGAACGCAGTCAACGCGATGAATTTGTTGTGTTGCACACCGGGGAGGTTGTTGCAACACATGGACGAGACGCCGATGTTTGATTGCACCGGATTGCAAGTGCTGGTTTTAGACGAGGCGGATAGGATATTGGATTTGGGTTTTAAGGAGACGTTGGATGCGGTGTTGGCGAATTTACCCAAAACGAGGCAGACGTTGTTGTTCAGCGCGACGCAAACGAAGAAAGTAAGCGATTTAGCGCGGTTATCGCTGAAAGATCCAGAGTTTTTGAGCGTACACGCGGAATCTGTAAACGCGACGCCACCGAAGTTGCAACAGATGTACACGACGTGTAAAGTGGAGAAGAAGATTGAAACCTTGTGGGCGTTCGTGAAGTCTCACGCGACGCAGAAAATTTTGGTGTTCTTCTCCTCGTGTAAACAGGTGAAGTTTGTCCACGAAATTTTTCGACGGATGCGACCTGGGGTTCCGTTAGCGTGCATCCACGGGAGAATGAAACAAGCGAGACGCGAGCACGTTTTTTATCAGTTTTGCAACGCTCGAGAGACGGTCTTATTTGCTACGGACGTGGCGTCGAGAGGGTTGGATTTTCCGGCCGTGGATTGGGTCATCCAATGCGATTGTCCGGAAGACGTGCAAACGTACATTCACAGAGTTGGAAGAACGGCGAGGTACACCGCCAGTGGTAAAGCTTTAATTCTGTTGAACGAAGGCAAGGAAGCGACGAAGTTTCCTGAATTATTAGAGCAAGCGAAAATCCCGATTAAATCCATCAAGATGAATCCGAAATCGAGAGTGAAAGGCATCAGTTCGAGCGTCCAAGGCTTGTTGTCAAAAGATAACGATTTGAAATATTTATCTCAAAGAGCGTTGGTGTGTTACTTGCGCTCGGTGTTTTTACAGAAGAACAAGGAGGTATTTGACGTTTCTGAGATTGACGTCGAGGCGCTTTCTCAGAGTTTTGGGTTGCCGAACGCGCCAAAGGTGAAGTTTCTGAACGCCGCCAGTGCGAGGAAGGAGAAGAATAAAGCTAACGATGACAAAAATGGTGACAAAGCTAAGAAAAGTAAAGTAAAAGGTTCGGGCGACGACGATAGCGAAGGTGAAGAAGAAGAGGATGATGATGACTCGGATATTTCCTCAGAAGGCGAGGACGATGAGGAGGAGGAGGAGGAGGAAATAGATTCTTCCGGCGGCGAAGAAGATGACGCTTCCTCGTCGTCTGAGTCTGAATCAGAGGAAGAAGACGATGCGGCGGACTCAGATTCGGATGAACGCATGAAAGCTTCGGCGGGTGTTCTGAAGCGTACCGGTGGAGGTCGTTTCAAATTGAAGGCTGGGGGCGACTCGGACGACGACGATATCGAAGATGACTTTTTGCAAGTTCGACGCAGAGACCACGCGTTGGCGGACGACGCCGAAGAAGAGAAGAAAGAATTAGCCATCGCGGCGAACGCACAGAGCGAAAAGATTCGCCAAAAAGCATTGAAAGGAAAACTTCGCATTGGTAAATCGGGATCCATTGCTTCTGTAGCTGGCTCGGAGAAACGCATCGTGTTCAAAGAGGACGGCACCGCCTCGAAACCGCTCGAAGCGTTGGGCGAAGACGCTAAATTCTTCGCTTCGAGCACGGCCGCAAACGACGAGGCTCTGCGCGAGGCGGTCAAAATGCGCATGAAAAAGGTAGCTGAGGAGCGCAAGTCCGCGGATTACGCCGATCGCGGACGTGAAAAAGCTCGTTTGCGCGAGATGCGAGCCAAGCGTAAAGTGAAGGACGTGGGCAAAGAAGAGACTCGGGCGTTCTTGGACGTCGGCGGATCATCCGGTTCGGATGATGATGAAGGTGATTACGGTGGTCGAAGCGACGATGACAACGAACGAGACGACGACGAACCGTTCGATTCGCGCGCGTTTAAGTCAATGAAACGATCGGATGCCGCCCACGCTGGCATGGCGAGGAGAAGTGCCTCGGACGACGAGGAAGAAGAAAATTTAGAACAAAAAGCGATGCGTTTATTGAACGAAAAGCTCGGATAGAAAAGCGCGAAAACACAATGCATTTAGCGGCACATAGTATTGTAGTAAGAGTATATATATATAGCACACTAGTAGCATTGACTAATAATTATATTAAAAGGATTACGGTCCGTTCACGATTGCCTCGAGCGCGCTGTTCACGTCCGAATACTGAAATCGAAAACCTTTTTCCACGGTTCGTTCCGGCACCACTTTTTGCCCGTCCAAAACTACCGTCGCCCCTTCGCCTAACAAAACTCTCACCGCCAACCCAGGAGCCGGCAACCAATTCGGTCTGTTCGTCGCCTTCGCGATCGCTTCGCACAGACCATTCATCGTCGTCGGTTCCGGAGCGACGCCATTGACCACTCCTTTGAACTTTTTCGGATTCTTCAGCGCCATCATCATGATGTCGACTAAATCCTCTCTGTGAATCCAACTCACCCACTGCGTGCCACTCCCGACTGGACCTCCGGAATACAAATAAAACAACGGCAAAATCTTCCCCAACGCGCCCCCTCCTTTCTCCAACACCACTCCGGTTCTCACCACGGTCACGTTCGTCTTCGCCTTGTTCGCCGCCTTCTCCCACTTCTCGCACAAACTCGCCAAAAAGTCCCCGCCCGGCCCTCTCGTCTCGGTCCACTCCTCGTCCTTCCTCGTCGTCCCGTAATATCCAACCGCAGACGAGCTCACTAAGCTCGGTCTCTCTTTCTCTGGCAACTTATTAATCGCGTCCACGATTCTATTCGTGCACCCGATTCTGCTGTTCACGAGCGTCTCCTTATACTTTTTATCCCACCGCGTCGCCACGGGCGCCCCGGCTAAGTTCACCACGCCGTCGCACCCTCTTATCGCATCCGTCCATTCCAACTTCCCTGTTATCGTCTCCCATTTATACACGGAAACGTTCGGATTGAGCGCGATTTTCGGCCCGAGAGAAAGTCTCGCCAACGCTTTGTTCCTCTTGTTGGTTAAAACTTTCACCTTTGAACCTTCCTCCAAAAGCTTCTCCGTCAGTCGCTTCCCTACAAATCCAGTCGCGCCGGAGATGGCGATCGTCAGCGGCGCTTCTCGTTCGTTTCTCTTAGCATTCGCGTTTACGTTCATTTTTGTCGCTCTTCCTTTTCTCCTTCTTCCCGCATTCGTCGTCGCGGACACGGATGATGACGTCCCCGTGAAGAAGAGGCCACCATTAATCCGGTTTCGGGAACTCCATTTTTTTGCCGTCGTCGTCGTCGCGATAGAGGAAGAAGAGGGAGAAGAACAAGACAAAGAGGCGGGAGAGGCTGAAGTGCTCAACATGTTGTTGTTGTTGTTGTTGTTGTTGTTGTTGTTGTTGTTGTCAGTAGTAGCAGTGGCGCTGTGCTCGCGCGTGCGCTCACATTTCAGACACATCGATTATTTAGGGTTTCAATTGTGTTTTGTCGTTTGGTGGAAAACGCAGAGAGAGAGAGAGACAGACAGAGAGAACCAATCAACGCTCGCGACGAGAACCGAATACCATGCTCTCTCGCACGTCTTCGTCTTCGTGGTCGTCGTCTTCTCCTTTTTCCCGCGCCGGCGCGAGTCGTCGTCGTCGTCTTCGTCGCGGAGGCGAGGGGTTAAAACAAAATCCATTCTCCTCAGAGAGGACTTCTGCATTTTTCCCCGCGTTGATGTCGTTACGAGGAAGAAGAAGAAGAAGAAGAGGAGGAGGAGATGAAAACGTCCCGCTCCTCTTGCAAGCGCAAATGAACGCTTCTTCGCGAGGAGAAGAAGAAGAAGAGAAAGAATACGTCGATATTAGTGGTGGTGGTGGTGAAGAATGCGTCGGGGTTGGAATGAACGTGGAGTGCGAGATTCCAGAGCTGATGTTGCTCGATGTCGACGATGAAGATGAAGAAGATCGGATATCGAATTCGACGGTTGTCGTCGGGGTGGATTTGAAGTCGCGGGACGAGTCGTGCGTCGGGGTTGGGATCGACGCGAGCTGTCCCGTGGAAGTATCGCCCGCGGAGGAGGAGGCGAGCGAGATGAGAGAGAAAGAAGAGCAAAAGAAGCAGCAGACGAAGAAGAAGCGAGAGTTCCCGGCGTTGTTTTACGTCGCGCCGTTCTTTCTTTGGGGGACGAGCATGGTGTCGATGAAGGAGGTTTTACCGCTCACGTCGCCGATGTTTGTCGCCACGGTGAGGTTAATTCCAGCCGGTTTGATTCTTATTTTGTGGGCCGCGTCGAAGAATAGGAAGTTGCCGAAGAATGCGAAAGGGTGGTTGGCGGTTTCGTTGTTCGCTTTGGTGGACGGGGCGATGTTTCAGGGGTGTTTAGCGGAAGGGTTGGCAAAGACGAGCGCCGGGTTGGGATCAGTCATCATCGATTCTCAGCCGCTGACGGTGGCTATTTTGGCGTCGCTTTTGTTTGGCGAGACATTAGGTGCGGCTGGTATCGGAGGCTTGGCGTTAGGTGTGGTTGGTTTATCGCTGCTGGAGATTCCGAACGAGACTTTAGTTGGGTTGGTTAGTAGTAGCGGGGACGGGGAAAGCGCGAACGCTTTACAAGCGTTCGCGGCGCACCCGTTTGAATCTGGAGAATTTTGGATGCTTCTCGCCGCGCAAAGCATGGCAGTCGGAACCGTCATGGTTCGATGGGTCGTGAAATACGTCGATCCGGTCATGGCGACTGGTTTGCACATGTTCCTCGGCGGCATTCCTTTGTTGATGTATTCGCTCGTCTCGGAACCGGACGTGTACGAAAATATCTTCGGCAACGGTGCTTTAGGTATCGCGGACGGCGCCAATTTGCTCTACGCCTCCGTTTTCGGCGGCGCCTTGGCGTATTCCTTATTCTTCTACTTTGCAAGTTCTGGAAACCTGACAAAATTATCCAGTTTAACGTTCTTGACGCCGGTATTCGCCGTCGTCGGCGGCTATTTCGCTCTCGGCGAAACGTTGGACGCGCAGCAACTCGTCGGCGCCGCGGTCACGTTGGGCGGGATTTATTTAGTGAACACGAACGCCGGTGGTGATGTCAATTAGTACGCGTGTTCTGTGAATATGTTTTCGTGTGTAGATTTGCGCTTTGAAGTTTAGTTTTTATAGTTATACATATGTAATCTAAACCCAATAGGGGAAATTTTGCGCTATTTGGGTTGGTTCTCCCTTTTTTTCCTCTTCCTTTCCTCGTATCACCGGACAATTAAGTTCTTCTACGATCATACCCGGAAAAAATAACCTACCGCGAGCTCCTCTCTCTTTCTTTTAACGCCCAAAACTGGTTTTTGTAAAAGTTCGATCGGACCGGATCGGCGACGAGACACCGTTTGAGCGACTTTTGCGCGTTCGCAGACAACCCGTCTTCTACAGAATCTCGCGCCGAGGACGGATTCGACGAAAGCGTTCTGAGTTCCTCCTCGTCTTTCCCCTCGAGTCGTTCGCGAAAGGCTTTGACTTGCGCCGCGCTCAGATTCGCGCACACTTTCAATCGCCTAAATGCGTTCAGTTCTCGCTCGAACTGCGCTTCGCTTTCTATTCTAATGTTCGGGAAATCTTTTTGGCTTTCGCCGAGTGCTATTTTTGCCTCGTAATCGCGCTTGGTGAGCGCATTCATTTGATTGATTTTCTTCTCGGATTGTTTTAGGAACGCGGCTCTCATCTCGCGCTCGAAAGTCGGAAGGGTTGGCCCGGACATTTTTTTCATGAGCGCAAAGAGACCTAGGACGTAATTCACGGCCGCTTCTGAGTCTGGCGCGTAGCTTTCTTTCTTATAAAAGTTTGAAAACGATGGGTTTGCGTAACTTTCCAAACTCACGTCAAATCCAAGAACGTTTTCCATGACTCTAACCGCGTCGAAAGCGAGAAATTGTTCCGGGGTCAAACGAGGTCCAGGCGTGCACCACACGCTGTAATCGGCGCCTGCGCACGTGCATATGTTCTTGAAATCTTTCCCGTTCAGTGATCTTTCTCGAGAATCATTCATCGCGTGGTTCTTGTTCGTTTCTCGCTGAATTATCTCAAAGCCTTTCTCTTCTATGCTCGAACCGTCGTCGAAAATTGATTTCGCGACCGTCTCGTCCTCGTCAAACCATTTCAAATGTTCCGAGTTGTTCCATCCATTGATTATATTCGATGCGTTCTCTCTCTCGTCCATCATCATAAACTCTGCGTAGTTCATCCTCGCCGTCCACGCGGAATTATTCCTAGGATCTTTCATCACGCACATTTCGCTCGCATAGAACACGTCCAACCAGGCGTTGCGATCGATATGTTTCGCAATCCAAACGTAGTGCGTCCACGCGTGAATATTCTTTTTCCCGTCGTCGCCGAACAATATGATATTCTCGACGAAATATTTCGAACGAATAGCAGCACCGGACCGCATTTGGTCGTTGAAATGATGTACGAATGGTCCATCGCAGCGCACGTTTGATTGAAAGAAAAACGCTCGGCGGCGATAGCTATGTTGATCCAAGAGAGAGGTTTCCATGCAAAACTCGCGGTCGTCAATGCTCGCTATTTGTCGAAGGTGGTTCCAAACCTGGTAATTTTTTGGATTTTTTGACGCCATGGCTTCTGCAAACGCGTACTCTTCGTCCAAAATGTCGTACTTTGTTCGAGGGAAAATCTCTCGCATCTTTTCGCAACACGCTCGAAGGCGCTCGATGTAATCTCGTCGGCAACCCCCATCAGTCAAGGCTTTTAAACCGTCCTCGTACGTCGAGTGTTGCCAAAATAACCTTGCCATTGATGTCGTCGACGCTTCCTCATCTCCATCCTCGTCGCTACTCTCGCACTCCTCTGCGCCTCTCTCCAGCATTCTCCTCGTCAACGCGCCGCTTCGAAACTTTGCAAGCGTCTCCGCCGAGTACCAAATCAACGGCGAATCGACGCTACGAAAGTGCGCTCTCGCTTCCTCCAAGCGCACTTCCTCCACACCTAACTCTATCAATTCCTCTCTAAATCTTTGAATCTCTTTCTCATTCGCGACTAAATGTTCAATTCTTTCCTTCCTTTCCCCGTCTGTTCGCCAAAGCTTCTCTTTCGTCGCATCGAATCGTTGGTTTTCAGCGCTTTCACTATTTCTTCTCTCTACAGACCTCATCTCTCCCGCAGTTCTCTCCATCGAATCGAATGTATCGAACATCCACTTCACGCATCTCAAGCGAAACCACCAAACGGTGTACTCCGCCGGATTTTTCGACAAGAGCTTCTCCGTTAACGCGAGCGAGTTTGCATTTTTCAAATCTTTTTGCAAACACTCCCGGGAAAACTTTTTCCAATTGGAAAGGAAATCGCGGTTGCCGTGGATGAAGGCAACGTTCGCGTTGCCCTCGTCGTCTTCCGAGGAAGATGAGGAGGAGGAGGAAGACTCTTGCCGCGTGATTTCGTTCTCCTCTTCTTTTTCTTCTTCGAGGCGCATGATTTCAAGACGAGAAGGAAGAGAGGGAGAAGGCGGGAAAAGGAATGAGGTTGTTTCTCTCTAAAAAAAAATCTGCTGCGTGAAATGATGATATTTCACAAAAGCGCGCGCTATTTCTCTCTCATTTTTCCACGCATGCACTCTTACTCACTCTAGCTTTCTCTCTCTGTCTACGTTTTAAACTTTTTGACGGTTCGCTTTCTTCCTCGGCGAATCCTTAACCGGTGGCGTGTTCGTCGCGTTTTCTTCGACTCCGTTCGAAAGCCTCGTCTTTTCGGGCTCTGTTCTTTTATCACCCGTCAATGTCGCATCGTTTGCGTTCTTATCCAATTCGAGCTGGTCTTCTACGCGAAAACCAATCTTTACACCCGCTTTGCACTTCTCGAAGCATGACTTACAACACAAACTTCCCGCTCGCCTCTTGTGTGTCGCCGGCACGCGTCTGGCTAGTGGCTGAAATGTCTCCATTGATTTCGCGTCTTCATTTTTCACGCCCTCCTTCGCACTCTTCGTTTTAATCTCAGAGTACGCGCACAGCCCATCCTGAACGAAGGCGCACTCTTTACCAATGGAGCGGATTCTCACGTAACACGAATCGCAACACGTTTTTCCCGCATATTCCGCGTATTGCGGATTATCTTTCGGGACGTGGTACTTTAACTGCTTGTATTCCACCTTAACGCCTTTGCGCTCGCAGTTCTTGATGTGCTGGCACTCGCCGGTAGCATAAAATATGCACACTTCGTTTTGCGCCTTACACTTGTAATGGCACGCTTCGCAACACAACTCGCCCGGAAATTTCGGATTCATCTTCGGTACGCGATACTTCAACTGCTTGTAAACCAAAGGTACGTTTTTCTTTTGACACGATTTCGCGAACGCGCACGAGCCTTCCTTGGCGAACGCGCATTGTTGGCCCGTCGCTTTGCACCGCCGATAACACGTATCGCAACAGCGTTCGCCAGCAAAAACAGGGTGGAAATCAGGAACTCGATACGATAAGACTTTGTACGCCAATGGTTCGGTTTCTTCGTCGTACATATCTTTCCTTTTCAATTGCGCGCAGGTTCCGTCTTTGTGAAACGCGCATCGTTCTCCTTTCGTCTTCAAGTGGTAATGACATGGTTCGCAAATTCGTTGACCGGGGTACAGCGGGTGCGTTGCCGGTACTATATACTTCAACTTGTTGAACTGTATGTTCTCCACACCGCGTTTCACGCAGTTTTTATGGTACACGCACGTATCGTTTTGCGTGAACGCGCACGTCAAACCTTTCGTTTTGATCTTATAATGACACGCCTCACAGCACGCCTCACCTGGGTGCACTGCATGATCCTTCGGTACCCTATAACTCAATTTCGCGTATTTCACCGGTATGCCTTTCTCCTCGCACTTCGCCGCGAATTTGCACCCTTCGTTAAAAAACGCGCAATTCAAGTTTGCCGCTTTTACCCGGTAATAACACGTTTGACAACAAAACTTACCGATGTACTTTCCCACGGACGCCGGTACCTTCAAATTCAACTTGGAGTACTTCACCGGCTTCCCTTTTTTCTTACACGCGAGGGCAAACGCGCACGTTCCGTCTTGACTGAATGCACACACCGGCTCTAACCCAGTATCTGGATCAATGTACGGCTTTTTCTTTCTTCCTCTTTTCCCTTTTTCTGGTTTTTGTGCAGCCGCATTAAACGGATACGTGAGCGCTCCCGGGTGCGTGCTATTCGTGAGCATCAACTCCGGATTAGCAAGCATCGCCTGTTGCTTTGCTTGTTGCTGCAAAAGCGCACAGTGTTGTTGCTGTGCGTGCATCTGCTGCCGCACGAGTCCTTGCTGCCTTGCCAACGCGACCGCGTACGGCATATCGTCGTTGATTGTGCTCAAAGCGCCGTGCGCCTGCTGTTGTTGCTGCAACCGCTGCATCAACTGCTGCCGCACGTGCTGCTGATGAAACTGTTGTTGTATCCGCATCAACTGCTGCTCTTGTTGCTCTTTCTGTCGCTGTATCTGCTCGCGGTGCCTCTCGAGTAACTCAGAATATAACAGCGCCTGCTGCGCAGCAGCGGCTGTGTTGTTGTTGTTTCCCTCGTTTTCGTTCTCGCGCGTCGTCGTAGTCGTAGCTCCTGTTCCCCCTAAAACGAGCAACTCCCCTGGGTAATATTTAATAGTCCTTTCTCCCTCGTGGTTGATTGTCATCGCTTTTCCTCCGTTCTTCTCCTTCTCAACACCCCCCGCGCGAGTCTTTTCCGCGCGCGCCTCGTTCGCGAGCACGGTCACCCTAATCGCCTCCGTCAGCGCCTTCTCCGTCGCTTCGTGCGACTTTTCCAGCGTCGATAAAAGCGCGTTCACGTCCATTTCTTTTTCTCCTTCGTCAGCGTTCAATTCGGTTTCCCTCTTCGCGTTTTTGGAAACGTTGTGAACATTTTGCACGCTTCCTCCGTCCGCTTCCCTCGTCATATCGGTCCCATCGCTCACAGTCGAAATCGCTTCTTCTTTACCTTCTTTAGCGTCGTCCGGAGACGACGCGAGCGTCGGTGGATCTTTTATTCCGCGCTTAGGCGCTGACTTTTGTCGCGGCATGATGGAGAGAGATTTATTTATATCTTAGCTCTGCGTCGTGCTCTCCCATGGTGGGCGCTCGCGAAACTTAAAAGAGCGCAGATACTTGATGGTGGAAGAGGGGGAAACTTGTTTTGACGACTCCAAAGGCGGTGGGGGCAAATTTTTTTTTCTTTTGATGCAGGTCTCTGCATTTGTCTCGCAAAACGAGTGTCTTTCGAGGGCGATTTTTTTTCCCCACGGTTCGTTAAAAACTTAACAATATATAAATCAATCATGCGCGCGTGGACGACGAGAACAACGCCGGTGGCGGCGGTGGCGTCTTCTTCTCCCTCTTCTTTTTCTTCTGCTCCGAAGAAGAAGAGTTTCTCTTTCGTCGGTACTACCACCACCACCGCGAAGAGAAGAAGAAGAAGACAACGACGACGAGAAACTTTTTTGGCGTCTTCTTCGCATAACGAACGGAATTACGATGACGAGAATCATCAATACGTCGCGAAAACGCGGCTCTCGTTCGATATCGTCGCGAAACTCAAACCGGGCGAGACGCTGAAAATTGTCGGTTCAATCGATGAACTCGGGAACTGGGAGTGCGAAAAAGGATTCGCGCTGACGTGGTCGGAAAATCATCGGTGGAAAGGTGCGATTGAAATCGGACGATCGATTTTTGGTGGTGGTGGCGATTCTTCTTTTTCCTCCTGTGACGAACCGGTGACGATGAAGTGCGTCATCGAGAAGAAGAAGAAGAAGAAGGAGGAGAATGATGGTGACGATAACAACAACAGCACCACGTACGTGTGGGAAGAAGGGAAGAACAGAGGAGTCGAGTTGTTTACGTACGACGTCGCGTGCGTGAACGGGAAGTTGAGGTTCCCGGACGCCGCGGTGACGGGAGCGTTTGGCCAGCCGGGGGAGACTACGGTTGTTTTTAACGACAGCAGAAACGACGCGAAGAAAGTGAGGAAGGAAAACGAGAGCGAAGAAGGGAAACGGGAGGCGATGGATGTGGCGGCGCGGAGTCGAGAGTGCTTGATAGAGTGGGAGGAGGAACAAAAGAAAGGAAAAGGTGAAGGCGGTAGTTCTGGTTCCGACGAAGAAGTCGCGAATGCGCGACGCGATGACGAATCAGAAGTTTTAGACGTTGAACAAGGAGATGCAAGAGAAGAACCAATATCGGAGGAGAGCGAAGAGAGAGAAGAAAGAAGAAAGAAAAGCATAGACGAATCGAATTTCACTCCGTCTGTGGTGCGCGTCGCCAACGCCGACACCATGAACAGCAAATGGCATTTGAAATTAGAATCAGTCAAAGGCATCGTTGGTTTCGACGTTCCAGAGTTGGACGACGAGAAGCTCGCGACGGCAGCTACGTATTTACGGTGGGTTTCTGCGGGTACGATTAAGTGCACGCACCCTGAAGGTGCGATCCCTCGCAACGAAACTGAAAACACGGAAGAGTACAACGAGAAAAGACGAGCGGCGATTGAAGCGCGTTCGATTTTTGTCAGCGTGGAGAAAGTCGAAGGCGAGACGTACCAGTTTGGTCAAAAATTAACCACGTCTGAGGCAAGCTTAGTGAGACACATCAACCCGTGGTTGCCAAGCTTTGACGCGAGGTTCACTCCGGTAGCGCCTTTGACTAAAATTCGCGACTTGTGCAACGCCGTTGAAAACGATCGATATCAATACGCAGTGCCGGAATGGTTGAGAACGGAAGTGAAACAGTCCATCGAGGGTAACTTGCTCAAGAATTTTGACGTGGACGCGTTGACTGCCACGCGTCGAATCTTAGACGAAGTTAGAAGATTAAACAACGCTGACGAAAACGAAGAAGCGACGATTGATGAAACCGTTGTGGATGATTTGAACGCGTTTTACGTGGAGTTAAAATCCTTTCTAGGCGGCGGTCAAGTGTTTGAGAGATTGGACGACGTGAGGGATCGATTAGACGATGAAGGCGACGTCATGCAAAGCGTGGCGACGTTGTACTCGGCTCATTTTGCCGCGCAATCGGCGCGGATCACGTCCTCTTTCAATACGAGCGGTACCAGTGGTAGAAACAACAACTATGACGATGAGGATGACGCTAAAAATATCAACGAGAGCCGCGGTTGGTTTTCTGAGGAAGGCGAACAAACTTTGAACGCCTTGAGAGCGGCGACGAGAATTCGCGCGCACTTTTGCTCTGGTCTAGTCACTGGGTTACGCAACGATGCACCGGACGAGGCGATTAACGAGCGCCATCGATGGCGTCAGTGCGAAACGGCGCTGGAACAGTATGCGTTTTTGCGATTGGCAGCCATTGAGAAGATGGCGCGAACTTCAAACGTTTACGACGAAATGTTGTCCTCTTCTGGTCCAAACGTCGACGCGCAGTGGGCACGCATGGGTGAAATTCTTGCTATCGGATTAAGGCACGTTGGAATGAGTGGATATGAGCGACGGGAGTGCGAAACCGTCGCCGGCGAATTAGAAACCTGGTGTAACGTCAAATCACGCGGGAGTTCAAAGAATAGTTCACCGACTGAATCAGTCGAATCGCTTCGAAGACTTCGCGGGAGTTTTACCAGAGCTCGGCGCATTGTGGAAAGCAAATTGAACTCAATCGTGGAAGGTTTCGCTGTCACGCCGGAGATTTTAGGATATGCGCTCGGATTACCGGAAAACGTTGGCGAAGACCACGTCGAGTTCGCGGTGCGAGAAGATGTCTCGTTTGAGATCCTCCTTTTATTAAATGCGTGCGAAAAAGCTATCGATGCGGCAATTCGCAAGAACTCGTCTTCTTCCTCGTTCTCATTCATAAGTGAGAATGCGCAAACGTTCAAGGTTGTATCTTCGACTGCAGTGAATACCGCGAGAACAGATGCGTGTCGCATAGTCGTCATTGAAGGCCCTCTGAACGAGGAGGCGTTGCAACGCGCGACGACGACGACGACGAAAACGAGTAGGAAGAAGAAGGATGACGCGATAGTAGCTCAAAATGAAAACGACAACTTGTTTGTCGTTGTGCGGAGAAATAGTAACGAAGATGCCGCCTATCGCAACGAAACTGAATTTGAGTTCGGCGAGGCATATGCAAATCGCGTTAAATGCGTTGCGTTTGTTTCGGCGTCTTCTTCGTCCTCGTCGGGCGCAGAAAAGAAGAAAAAGACGCCGAAGAAGAGCGCATCATCCAAACAACCAAACTTCACGGGCAAATCATACGACGAAACGGATATTCTTTATGTGGACAAACTTCTCATGAAAGCGATGAAAACGTCTGCGAGAAATCACGAGAGCATCAAGTATCCCGTCATCTCCACCAACGATACCAACGAGATTCTAAACTTGATGAGCATGGCAAAAATTGGCCAGCGCGCGTTGGTGTCCATCTCGCCCAGTCGCGGTGTGCAAATTACTGCACACGATGATGAGAGCATTATTTTTGCAAAGGCTTCAAAAACTGATCACGAACGATTGGATGCAAACACCATCGCCTGGGAAACCGGCAACGGATGTTTCCTCGCACTCGACGAGGCTACACGTCAGACGTGCGGTAGAGCGGCGGATACGTTTCGCGTGCTCAAGAATGTTGGCATCGTCGTTCCTTTTGGCATGTGCGATATTTTCAACAGGGAAACATCGCTTGCCGAACGCATTGAGCAGCTCGAATCGTACGGCGAAGGTTTACTTTCCAACGCGGACGACGAACGACTGGCAGCGCAAGCTTGCGACGACATTCAAGAGATCATCAAGAACAATCCTTTGCCGGAAAAATTCATCGAAAACGCGCTGACAGGAGTACAAAACGACACTTCCAACGAGTTCATTGCGGTATCCGCTTCTGGTTCCTCAAACAACGACATCGATGATGCCACGCTCGATTCAACAGAGACGTATTGCGAAGCGAACAACTCGCAAGCCATATCCAAAGCCATCTCGGATATCTGGGCATCGCTTTGGACGATTGAATCCGTTAAGCGTCGCGCCATGCATAAGATACGACAGTCTGATGCGTCTATTGCCGTAGTCATTCGTTGTGCGAATCATTTCGAGCGGAGCTTTGCCGTTTCGATCGGGGATGATGGCGACGAAATTCGTGCTATTCGAATGCGCGTCGGCCTTCGCTGCTCTCCTCGTTTCGACGAGGACGGGTGGACGATGATGGCAGTCGAAAATGCAGACGATGCGTTCGAAACCGTAACGTTTGCCAACATTTCTGAAGCGTCCCGGTCGAGAAAAACTGCCCCTTGGTTCGGCAAAGTCACCTCAGAAAGAGTCACGTACAGCCAAGAACCTCTGAGCGTTTCCAAAGACGAACGGGTAAAAGCGTGCGAAAACGTCGCTAAAGTTTGCCGAGCTTTTTTGAAAGAGAACGACGCGAGTGCCGGAACAATAGAAGAAGTGCGAGGCGGCTTCGAAGGAGGCAAGTGCATCATATCCTTCGTAAAGTTTCGACGATGAAGATCATCAATATGACACACTTAGAAGAGAATTGTTTTGTAAAAATCTATAGAAGAGTTGCATGCTAGGTAGGTAGTACATTTTTTATGTAGTAGAACAAACATTCAAACTTCGCTGCGAAAATGTAGTAATCAAATAATAGTAATAACAACAACAATCCGGGTAAGAAGGAGATTCAAACCGATATCTTCTTCTCTCATTCTACGGTTCGATGACCAACTCAAACCTCGCGCAGTGCTCATCGCCAAAGATGACTTCCCCGCCTTCCGACAACTCCTGGGGAATACCCGGCAGGAGCTCTTCTCCGTCGATGTACGTGCCGTTCGTGGACGTCAAATCCGTCACCATAACTTTCCCATCTGTTGACGTGAAATAGAAAGAACACCGAGAGCGTGGTCAGCGAACGATAACAATACTAATACATTAATAATGGGTGCGTTAAATCGCATTCGTAAACGAAAGAAGAGAGTATATATATACACGTATACGTATACGAAAGAAAACGAGAATGAAAACGCCTCCTCTCTCGCGCGCTCGCGCCGCGCGCGCGACGAAAGAAAATATCTCTTCCCGTTTCAAAATCAAAAACCATCAGAGAAGCCATCCTTCTCCTCGTGGCACGACGACGACATACCTGGAGTCAAATCCACCATCGCGTGCGCGGAACTCACCGTCGCCACTCCCACCGCTAAATTCACCGCGGAAGACGACACTCTCCCGACCACGCTTTTCGCGCCCGTCAGTCGTAAAATCCGCGGAATATCCGTCGTTTGTCCCTCCTCCTCCAGATGATTTCGGTCCAAATCGCCCACGTTTCGCAAGATGTACGCCTTCGACGTGACTTTCATTCTTTCGTTTTTTATTCTCGTCGCGGCGCTTCTTCTTTCTCTTTTCAAAGACGACGACGAGGACGACGACGCTCGAAAGGAGAAGCCGCAGCGCTGCGGCTGCGCGGCGGCAACGGTGAACGATGATGCCATCTTTGTCGGTCGGTCGTGAACGCGTGAACGCGTGTTCCCGCTACCAACAAACAACAACAACGGTTTTGTGTGGTGGTGGTTTGTGTCGGATGAGCGTATCCAAAAACAGGAACATGCTATTTAGGGTTTCAACAGATTCAGTATAAAACCCTAAATATTTCGACTTTTTGGTCGAGCTTTGGTGTTGAACGCCCTCGCGAAACCCAGAAGACTTCAGTGCACCACGGCGTTCGTGCACCCGTAAAGAAGAAGAAGAAGAAGAAGAAACCAACGAAAAAGAAGAAAAATGGGAATAGCGCTTTCAAAAGACCACCGCGCGAACAAAAACATCGATCGCCCGTTCAAAAACGGCTCCTCGTTCCACCCGACCTTCGACGTGAAAGATGTGATAATCAACAACGGTGGGTCCATTCGCGAGGGAGAAAACTCGATCGACGACGCCGCGCAATTTTTACGAAAAGCGTCCAGCGTGGAAATCGAGGAAGAGAGAGTGAATGGAGTGAGCGCGGAGGACGTGCTCAGAGCGCACGTGATCGACGAGACGAACTTTATCGGGAAACCGAGCGAGCTCAACGAGGAAGATATGGACGCGCCTTTGAGTCATTACTTTATAAACTCCAGGTGAGTAAATTTTGGTTTCGTGGTAGATATTTTTTAAAGCGGGTTTCCTCTCGCTTCTTCTTCTTCTTCTTCTTTGTCGAGGCGCGCGCAAATCGTTATAATATCAACAACAACAACAACATCGTGCGAGTTATCGCTACTTTTTCTCTCGAGTCAATGGTCGTGTATAGTGTTTACCTTCTCGTACCTTTTTTGTAAACGGCGCGTTAAAAAACTGACAACAACTTCTTTTTAATATTTTTAAAATCGAAACGTAACTCTAGTCATAACTCGTACTTGGAAGGGAACCAATTGACCGGCGTATCGAGCGGTAGAGCGGTAAAAGATATTTTGTTGCACGGTGGGCGCGTTATTGAGTTGGATTGTTACGACGGACCTAAAGGGACACCGATTGTTACGCACGGCGGGACGGCGTGTAAACCAGTCGATCTTCGTACGTGTTTGGAAGCCATCAAGGAGTTTGGTTTCGTGAAAACGCCATATCCAGTCATCGTCACTTTCGAGAACCACGTAAACGTGGAACAGCGGGGAGTTATGGGCAATTTGCTCGAGGAGATTTTCTGCGATGGGATGTTGTACAGACCGCCTGAAGGTGCGGGCACGAAAGAGGAGTGGCCGAGTCCGAACCAATTGAAAGGCAAAGTGGTCATTCGAGATAAGTTGAAGCACAAGCAAGATTCCGCTAAAAATAGTGGTTCTGAGAAGAAGAAGAAGACGAACAAGCATTCGGACAAGGAAAATCCGGCGGTTTTGAAAACTTCCAAGACGTTAGCGCCCGAGTTGCACGCGTCCATGATGGACAACGAGGAGGAAGAAGAATCCGAGGAGGAAGAAGATGTCGTGGAAGAGAGTAACGTCGCGGACAAGTTGAAAAACGTTGTCGCCATAGGCAACGCTAAGTTCCACGGGTACGACGAAGCGGAAAAGTGGTTGGGTGTAAAATCATGTAGTTGGAGCGAGAAAAAAGTCGAAAAGATGATCAAGAAAGCCATGGCGAGTGATTCCGAATATAAGGAGTTGTTGGCGTTTACGAAGAAGCACTTGTTGAGATGTTACCCGGGAGGTTTGCGAGTCTTATCGGACAACGCCGACCCGAACGCCGCGTGGTCAGTCGGTGCCTCCTTAGTTGCGCTGAACTTCCAAGGCATGGACAGACCCGTCTTCATGAACCGAGGTAAATTCGCCAACAACGGCGGAGCTGGCTACGTCAAGAAACCGAAATTTCTCTTGGACGGTAAAAAATCCGGAGCGTCGCCGAAGAAACTTTCCTTCAACATTCTCGCTGGTTCTGGATGGGAGGCGTTCAAAAACGCCGATCTCGTCGGTGCCCCAGACACGTACGTCAAAATCTCAATCTGTGGAAGAGAAGGTTCCTCGGCTCAAACCAAAGTCTTCTCGGAAGCGCGCGTCGGCCCGAACGCGCAACCGGTTTGGAACGAAAAAATCGAACTCGAATCCGAATGCCCGGAACTCGATTTAGTTCTGTTTGAAGTCTTCGACCAGGACCCCGACGCGGACGATTTGTTGGGCTATTACTGCTGCTCCGTCGAAAACTTGCAAAAAGGTTTGAAGTGCGTCCCGTTATACGACATGTACGGTCACCATTGCATGTACACCGGGAAGAAGCGCCCAGAGCTCTTCGGCGAGTGCGCGTCGATTTTAGTCGAGTGCAGTTATTAATTTCTGTTGTTGTAAATATTATTATATACACACACAGTTATGTCACACACACACACACACACACACACACACACACACACACAAGCAAAAGAGAGATGTGCAGTCGAGCGCGCGCGCGCATAATTTTTCAAACGAGAAAAAGAAGCACAACCTCACTACGAGAACACGACTCCAAACATCCAAAAAGAGAGAGAAGGAGAGAGAGAGAGAGAGAGAGAGAGAGAGAGAGAGAGAGAGAGACGCCCCCGAACGCCTCATGCGCCCATCCTCCTCGCTTCTTTTCCTCGTCCGTCTCCTCGCCGTCGTCGATGCGCTCCTCCTCTTCTTCGCGCTTCTCCACTTGGCGCACTCCAATTCCTACTTCTCCTCGTTGCAAACGCAAGTTTCGTTGGAACACAAAAACCGACTGAAGTGGGAAACGTACCTGACAAAGTACCGGAAAAGAGCGAGCGAACGGGTCAGTCGAGAGATGCAGATCGTGATGCTGGAGAATTTTCGCGAGGAGACGGAGAGATGTCCTCCGGAACCGAAGTGCGAGAAGTTTAAGCCGTGCGGGAAGAGGAAGAGTAAACAACCACACAAGGAGGACGGGAAAAAGATATCTTCGAAAGAGGAGGAGGAGGAAGAGGCGAAGAACGCGAATGATGCGGTGGAAGTAACGAAAACTGCAGGAGGCGAAGATGAAGAAGGGGACGAATTCGCGACGACGGAGTTTGGAAACGGTGGCAACGACGGGGAGATTGAAAACAAGCACTACTTCGATGCGATACCGAAGTATCAACCGGGACCGGCTTCGCCGACGTTTCAGCCTTTGTCGAACGACGGCGTATCGTTTAAGATTTTTGTGTACAACTTACCACCAAAGTTTCACGTGGAAATGTTGAAGAAGAACAAAAGGTGCGTGACGGATCAATACGGGACAGAAATTCGCATTCACGCGAATATCATGCAATCGAAGATGTATACTTTAGATCCGTTAGAGGCGGAGTTTTTTTACGTTCCTGTGTACGGGGAGTGTAAATTGTTTGAGAATATAGCAACGTTAGGGGCGAAGAAAGGTTTGCAAGAAACGAATTCGTGGTGGCTGGAAGCGATGAAATTGGTGACGGATCAATATCCGTTTTGGAATCGCACGCAAGGAAGAGACCACGTGTTTACGTTTGCGGGAGCTAGAGGGCCGCACATATTTAAGGATTGGAAAAAGCACATCAAGAAATCCATCTTTTTAACTCCAGAAGGCGATCGATCGTTGTCCGAGCAGTTTAACACGTGGAAAGATGTTGTCATCCCAGGTTTAGAACCGGAAAAAGCGTTCTGGTCGGGATCTTTGCGGAAACAGAAAGAAGTGAAACGCGCGAAAACGTTCGCCTATTTTCGGGGCACCATCGCCAACAAACTCGGGAAACAATACTCCAAAGGCATACGAATTAAAATGAAAGAGGCATTCAAGGACATAAAAGACGTCGTGTTCACGGAACAACACAGCTCGTGCGATAAAACGTGCTATCGAGAAGAAATGCGCGCCTCCACTTTCTGCCTCTGTCCTCGAGGCTGGTCGCCGTGGACGTTGAGAGCGTACCAAGCGTTGATGGTCGGGTGCATCCCAGTCATCATCGCGGACGAAATCGAGTTCCCGTACGAAAACTCCTTCGACTGGCGTCAAGTTTCCATCAAAATCCCCGAAAAGCGGCACTTAGAAACCATCGATATCCTCCGATCCATCCCGGACGACGTCGTCGAACGCAAACGCAAAGCGATGGCCAAATTCTGGCCGAGCGTCGCTTGGAAGAAACCAACCGTGGATGACGACGCGTTCCATTTAGTAATGAAAGAGTTAGAAAGGAAGAAGAGAGGCTTTAAAGCGAGCACGTTCACCTTTTGGACGTGATAAATAAGTAGACTAAGTAGACAACTTTTTACAACAATAGACGGCGTTTTTATAGCAGCGAACCTTAAACACAAACGCACACACCCTAAAGACTTAGGTTAGCCTCTTTTGCGGCTTTCAAATTGCAAAATCCCATCACAAGTTTCCCTCGATTCAAACCACCTAAACCAACCTAAACGAGCCTAAAATCGATTTCATCACCACCGATCGATATCGACGAATCTGTTGGTCGCTTCAGATTGCGGTTTTAATCGTTTCATCGCGGTAAAAAATTGAAAAGTTTACCCGATCGAGAGAGGAAAATTGAGAATTCAAACCAGAGAGAGAAAAGAGAGGCAAATTCAACTTTGTAGAGAGAAAGAGATAGAAGCGCACATATAATCTGAACGAGAAGCCGAAACCTCCATCCTCCTCACTCGATACCAACGCATCATCAATCATCAATCATCATGGTGCCGAAAAATTTCGCCGAGCACGCGGAGAAATTCTTCGCCTCGAACGTCACGACGGCGAAGCAACTGGAGTTGGCGAGCGAAGTGCGAGCGAGCATCGAAATCGCGCACACGAGCGAATACTCCAACTGGTTGAAAGCGTACTTCGAGGTGTTTGAGAAATTATTGAAAGAAAACCCACCGATGCACGGCGCAGAGGCTGGGAAAGACGAATCGAATAAACTTCGAAACGTCATATACGAAATCCTCTCGCGGTTACCGCATAACGAAGTTTTGAGGCCGTACGAGAGTCAGTTGTTGGAGTGCGCGCTGACGCCTCTGAGAGAGGAGAACGAGAAGAACGCGCTGGTGTGCATGAGGATTGCATTCGATGTGCACAGAAATTTCCGACCGAGGAGCGAGGAAAAAGCGACGCATTTTTTGCAGTTTGCCGGGGAGGTGTTCGGGAACGTGCCGGAAACGGTGGCGGAGGTGTTTGGGAGCGCAGCCGGCGAAGAAGGCGCGGAAGGAGACGAGGAGATGAAAGACGCGGAGAAGGAAGAAAAAACGCAAGCGAGCGCGAAGAAAGGTAAGAGAGGCGCGTTGTCGTCAAAAGATGCGAAGGAAAAAGACGAAGTCTCTGCGGAAGAGACCACGGCGCTAGCGGCAAACGACTCGGCGACTATCCCTGCGTTGAAGTCTTTCAAAGTATGCACGGAGTGTCCGCTCATTGTTATGCTTTTGTTTCAATTATATCCGTCCGTGGCGCAAGATGCCGTGCAAAATCTCTTGCCGGTGATGACAAAGACATGCTCAGCGCGAACTTCGCGAACGGTGTTCAAAGAGAGCGTCAAACTTAGCGAACGTTTCGCAGATTTGAAATCCGCGCAGGTGAAGACGATCAGTTTTATTACCTATCTCGTAAGAGGACACGCGCAGTTGGTACTTCCTTACCAACAAGAAATTTCGCTGGCGGTCGTTGATTTGTTAAAGACGTGTCCGGATGTCGTCTCGACGAGGAAGGAGTTGTTGGTGGCAACAAGACACGCGTTATCGGCTCAGAATTTCTGCCGCAGTTTCTTTCAACATCTGGACTCGTTATTAGACGAGCACGCTTTGGTAGGCACAGGACGCTTGTGCGCAGAAACCTTGCGTCCTTTGGCGTTCAGCTTCTTAGCGGAATTGGTTCATCATATGCGTGCAGAGCTTACTTTGCCGCAGATTCGTAAAACTGTGCATGTGTTTTCGACAAACATGCAAGACGAACGATTACCGTTGAGCGTTCAGATGACGTGCGCGAGGCTGATGCACCATTTGGTAGAATCTATCTTCCGTCGCCGAGCAGAAACGACGCCAGGGAGCGCAGATGAAGCGCGCGTACTTTTGGTGAAGATTTTAGACGCCACGGTGACCAAGTTTCGAACTTTGCGTCCGAGGTTGAAGACTTTGCTAAAATTGGTTGAGCATTTGCACGACGAAAAGAAAGAGACACCGTCCAGTTCCTCCTCGTCTGCCAAGGACGATAAAAAAAGTGAAAACGCGAAGAGTAGCAAAAAGAGTGTCGCTGCCATCGCGGAGAAGACGGACGGTAAAGAGGTTGTTGTTTCCTCGTCGGGGAAAAAGTCCTCCAAGAAGAAAGCCAGCGGTAAAAGCAAAAAAGGGAGCAAAGAAAGCGACGATGACAATGACGACGATAACGACGACGATAATGAAAAAGAAGATGAAAAAGAAAAAGAGCCAGAGGTAAAACTTGACTTTTCGAGCGAAAGACTAAAAGAACTCGCGGAAACGAAAGCCATCGTCAAGACGCTTTTCATTGGTATGAAAACGCTTCTCTGGTCGGTTACAAATTTCAGAGCGCAACAAACGCAGACGCAAAACAACAACGCGGCTTTGATGGCGTTATCGTCACCGCTTCGTCCTGGTCTCACCGAGCCTGAGTTACGTCGCACTTCGGCATTTGTCAAGAACGGCGTAAAATGTCTGGCTTTGTACCGCGGCGCAGAATGCGCTGAAATGTGCGCGCACGTCGCTGAAGTCTTTGCGGTGCTTGACCCGCGTTGCTTTCTCGATATCGCGTGTATTCGTTTCGATGACCTCTTCAAAGGGATGCTCGAGTTGGCGCCGATGGTTCAGCTTCCGCATCTTTTACTGCAGAATCAAAACCTTTCGAGATATTTTGCCGATTGCCTCGCAATGCTTCTAGTCAGAGACAAACTTAAACATCTCGAAGATCCGCAGTCACCGCCAGCGCAGCTTGTCTTGAAGTTGTTTAGCTTGTTGCTCCACGCAGTTTCAAAATATTCCAACTGTGAGGCCATGTTGTCGCCATACGTCATCCCCATCGTCGAAAAATGTTTAAAAGCGATGCGCGAAACTGAAAATCCGTCGGCATATGTTAGATTGCTTAGATATTTGTTCCGAGCGCTTGCTCAGGCGAAGTTTGATTTGCTCTATCGCGAGGTGCTTCCCATTTTACCGACGTGTCTCGATGCTTTGTTGAAGTACTTGAACGGTCCAGATCCGCACGAGCTCCACGATACAATTGTAGAATTATGTTTGACTTTGCCGGGTAGATTATCATCAATATTACCGCACTTGCCGAAGCTTGCGAAGCCTTTGTGCATAGCTTTAGAATCAAAAACGAGTGAATTGAATTTGCTCGGTTTGAGAACGTTAGAATTCTGGGTGGACTCGCTCAATCCAGACTTTCTTGATCCATGCATAGCTGAGGTGGAGACGCCTTTGATGATTGCGTTGTGGTCTATGCTTAAGCCCCAACAGTCAGGATCTCCTTTTGGCGCAAAAGCTATGCAGTTGTTAGGTAAACTTGGTGGTAGAAATCGCGCGTTTCTTAAAGAACCGCTTGAGCTCGAAGCGAAGGAGAATCCCGAGCACGGTTTGCGCATGATTCTGACATTCAAACCCGAAACGAGCTTTCTCGTGCCTTTTGATAGATGCATAGCTCTCATGCGCGGAATTCTAGAATCTCCACGTGTATTACAACCGATTACGTCTTCGACGATGAACAGTAGCAACGTTGAAGCGTTGATAGAACATCGAAAGCAAGCGTTGGCGTTTTTGCGCGTGTGCTTGTCTTCGGTCATAAACGTATCCTCAGGCGTCGCCAAAGTGTTGGCTTCCACGAAAAAGAGAGATGAAGACGATGATGCAATGAATGTCGATGGCGAGGGTGAAGAAGATATCGAAAAGACCATACGTGCTGCGGTCGAGGCGGCGGTATTGAACGGCTGGACGAAGTCAGTCGATGATGCTACAGAAGACGCTCGACAAAATGACCGCGAAGCAAACCTTCGCGCTCAAGCAACTTTAGGCAACAAGACAAAGACGCAATTAGCTGCTGAAGAACGTGTCATGAAATCCTTGATCGTCGCCGTTGTGTCTGCTGAAGCTGATCCAGAACTAAAGAAGGCGAACGCCGGATTTGTTGAGTCCGTCGCCGAGCACTTTGCGATGTTGTTCATCGGTGATATCGTCCGCGTCGCCAGTAGCGGCAACACGATCAGTGATGTTAAGAACGACAAAAAGGGAGGATCTTCTTCCTCCGAGCCAGTTTCCGTGACTGCTTTGAAGAAGATTGATGCTGTTTTATTTTTGGATGCACTCGTAGACACCATGGAATGTGGTCAAATCGCGCACGTGAAGGCGGCTTTAGCGGCAATGAAAACCTTCGTCGATACTGTTTTGCTCTTATCGAAAGACGATTGCGAAGACTTGAACAAAGCAGAGTTGAAAAAATACCCCAAAAGCAATGAGAAGCAACTCGAAGCAAGCGCGGCTGATTCCATGGACGTTGACGGCGACGACGAAGAGAAGGAAGAAAAAGCTTCATCTAAGAAGGCGACAAAGAAAGCCGGCCGTGGCGCCAAGGCTTCGTCAGCGGATGATGATGACGCAGAGGCAGCCGAAGTTGATCTGACAAACATCAAAGAGCGACCTGTGCCAGAATATGTCACTCGACCGCACGCAAAGCCGCCACAAAAGCTCGCCGTTCTTGTTGATGCGCTCATCCCGCGCTTGTGCCATTGCGCTTTCAAAACTGCCTGGCAATCAACGTCAGGTGCTGTAGAAGGTGTCGATATGCTCTTAGACGTTGTTCCAAGAAGTATAATTCGTCCGCACATGGCAAAGATTGCGTTATGTTTGCTCCGCGCCTTGCGTGGCTTACCAAACCACGCGGCGCCGGAGATTGAAAGGACATCCAAGGTTCTCTACAAGCTCGTTGATGTGTGCTTACCGATTGGAAGTATTCCAAGAGGTGAGGATGCAGAACCAGGCGTTGAGGCGGGCGTAAATGTCATCGCTGATGCCGTTGCTTCCACGTCGGATGCGCAAAACGTTCGTCCAGCTGTAGAGAAGGCTTTACTTGACATTTCACGTCAGTGCAAAGTTAAAATTAAAGATGTTTTGAACATCTCTCCGGCGAGAATCGCGAGAATTTTGTCTCGTCCTCTCGGATCGCGGCACATCGAAGAGCAGATTCATACCGTCCGCGTGATTGATTTCTGCATGAAACTCGAGATAAATTCGCTGATGATCAAGCAATATTCAGCGCAGCTTTTAGAGCTCTTTGGCGATGCGTTACTCATCGCCGAAAGCGAGGCCAACATCAAGATGCCTTTATCTGCCACATTGGAAACGGCCGTTCCCAACAAGAATGAGGCGCTGGTTTCCTTAACTTCGAGTTCGAGAACATCAGTGACGGCGGCATTACGCGCATCTTGCGCGCACTTGATGTGTACGCTCGTGACGAGGAAAAGCTCGATCAAGTTCCCTACGGAAGATTCGCAAAAGGCTTTTGAAGCGTCAACAGAAAAAGCTGTCAACGTCTTTTTCAAATCCTTGACGAGTCGAACTCCAGAAATAGTCGAAATTGCCGTCTCCGGCCTGAAAGTCGTCGTCGATCAGCAAAGTTTGAGCAAAGAGCTGTTGCAATCGTCTTTGCGACCGATTCTTGGCTCCTTAGCTCGTCCGGAAAATCTGACGTTGCCGTTGCTTGTCGGCTTAGAGAAACTTTTGGAATTACTTTCAAACTGGTTTAACCCGACGTTGGGGGAAAAACTCTTGGAACATTTACGGTTGTGGTTAGAACCGAATGCGCGCGATCCTCGAATCGCCGCGGCGACTGTGAACTTATTTCATTTGCTTCCAAACGCGGCGAGAAAGTTCTTGGAGCCACTCGTTACGCTCAATATTCAACTTGAGAACGCATTACCGCCAATCGGTGTGCACTCGGACGTTCATTCGTTGTATCGCAAACCGTTGACTAATTTTTTAGCCCGATATGCGAAAGACACGGTGGACTTTTACGTTGCCCGATTGGATCAACCGCAACACTTCAATCGCTTCTTGGAAACCATTCGCATCAGCGAAGGGAACAACATTTTGTGGGAGTTGGAGGCGAATTACGAAAAGATTTTCGACAATTCGTTCTACAAGAAGTACTTCCTCCCGAGTAGCTCGACTCCGGCACAGCTCGCGCAAGCTGCTGCGGCGGGTGCGTCGAACTCTCCGGGCGTAGATGGAGCGAAGAAAGACGGTGATAATTCTCAGCGCGTTGAAATTTCTCCGGAAGAGCGTATCGCGCGCGCGAAAGCCATGGGACTTTCTGGAATTGGTTCTGGATGTGACTTGGCCTCGTTCAACGCCATCAAATTGTGCTGCGTTATGCTCAAGATGATGCCGAACATGAGCGAAAAAACTCGCACGGGTATTCGAGATGCTTTGTGGAAGCGATGGAACGATCCGGGACGACTCGAGCGACTTCGCCGAGAGGAGATGTTGAGCTTACCTGAGCTTTTAGAGTCAAAGCGATTAGTAAAATGCTTTTTGAGGTGTGTCGACCGCGATCGCATGGGCGAAGTCGAACTCTTGTTTGGTATTTTACCGATCATGTCCATGAAAACTTGCGTCGATTTGACCTTCGCAAGAGAATTCATCTCCGATCGCGTGGCTGGGAGTTACAAACCCGAGCAGAAGAGAGCTATTTTAGAATTCTTCCTATCGGACTTCAAAGCAAAGCACAAATCGTCTTTGAAAAAAGACGCAGACGAAGAACAAACCGCTAAGGATGCAGACGCTTTAGTTGCAAACCTGAAGCTTGTCGTCTTGCCGATGTTAACAAGCTCTTTGGAAGGATGCTCGGGGAACCCTAAGAAACTCGCCGAGGCGCGTTTGATTGTCGACGAAGACTCAGTTTCCAGCATCGTCGGAGACATTTTAGATAAAGTGGACGACGATTCGACCACCGTGCCAACATTTTTCAACGAACAGTTCCGCGTACAGCTTCTGCAACTTGCGACGCTACTCATTCGATGTTTGCCAGACGATCTCGTCAAGCACCGAAAGGAGCTGATCAAGTTTGGCTGGAACCACTTGAAGCGCGAAGACCGTTCGTCCAAGCAATTTGCGTTCGTCAACGTGTGCTATTTCTTAGAAGCGTATCAAGCGCCGGAGAAAATTATTTTACAAGTCTTCGTCGCGCTTCTTCGTGCCTGTCAACCGGACGCGAAGGATTTGGTCAAAATCGCACTGAATGCTTTAGTGCCGGCCTTACCGAAACGACTTCCGCGAGGCGATCACAAGTATCCAATTTGGATCCGATACGCAAAGAAAATTTTGGTAGAGGAAGGTCACTCTGTACCGCACTTAATCCACGTCTGGAACTTAATTGTTGATCACGAGTCGCATTTCTACGAGTCCAGAGCTCAGTTTGTACCCCAAATGGTCAACTCTTTGTCGCGATTAGGTTTGCCGTCCTCGGCTCCGATTGAAAATCGAATCGTTTCCATCAACCTGGTCGAATTAATTTTGAACTGGGAAGATCGTCGCAAGAACCCAGCGGAGTTCTTGGCATTAAAGGAAGCTGCGCAAGTCAAGATGCAAGAAGAAAATACGCGCAAGGAAGACGAAGATATGAAAGACGCCTCGGATGCTGAAGACGACGAGAACGATAAATCCGTATCAAAAAAGAAGAAAGGTGGTAAAGCTGCTGCCACGGCGTCGAAAAAACCAACTCGTAGTGGCACTCGTGGTAAGAAAGTTGAAGCCATCGACGATGAAGAAGAAGGAGAGGAAGAGGAAGAAGAAGAAGAAGAAGAAGAGGAAGAGACGCCGAGAAAATCTACTCGTGGCGCACGCAGAGGTGCGAAGAAGGACGACTCGGAAGCAGAAGATACCCCGGAAAGGAAAACAATGCGCGGTAAGCGTGGTAGGGCTGCCTCGGTTAAAAAAGAAGAGTCGGAAGAAGAAGAAGAAAATTCTGAGGAAGAAGAAGAAGAGAAACCGTCCACGCGAGCGACAAGAGGTGGTCGCGCGGCAAAAAAGGCAAAGACGGCCGCGAAGGACTCGTCGCCGGCACCATCCACGCGAGGCACGCGAGGGAAAGCCTCGACGAGCGCGAAAAAGCAAACCACTGCGAAGAAAGCAACCCGAGGTAGTCGTCGAGGGAAATCCGAAGAAGCCGAGGAGGAAGAAGAAGAGGACGAAGAGGAGGAAGAAGAAGAGGAAGAGGAAGAAGAAGAGGAAGAGAAGAAGAAATCCTCGAAGAATGAAGGGACGCCTGATGCTAACATCCAATCTGCGATGCTCAAATCCGCGCCTTCTTTAATCACTCAACCGTCTTTAACTGGCGTCGCTGGCGGCACTGCCGCAGATAATAACGAGCCAGAATTTGAGCCGTCCCCAGCGATGGCTGAGATCACGGTGAACTTTCTTGTCCGCATGGCATTTTTGACCGGTGAAGGCAAAGATCAAGTCATGAAGGAACTCAACGCGAAAACATTGAAGTTGTTAAAACGAGCGATGACGACTTGGAAGACCGCACGAGTGAAGTTTACGTTCATCGACAAGCTCTTGGCGTTGGCCGAGCAAGCGGGACAAGATTCTTCGTCCGCTTTGGGCACCGGTTTAGTCGTTTTCGACTTGGCGCTTGAATGTGAAGTTGAAGGATTCGTTGAACAAAACGTCAATCAAATCGCGCAATTTATCGATCCGTGCGTCTCAAGTAGTTCTGCAGAAACGCACAGAATGCTTGCAAAAGTGGTCGCTACGGCGATGACGAAGAAGATGCGCACGCCTGAAGACTTGGTTGCAAAGCAAACGGCGGCGGCCGCAGCAGCAGCTGCTGCTGTGGGCGATCAGCAACAATCGAAGAACAAAGATGGCGATGATGCTGATGGTGGCGACAAGAAGGAAGGTGACGATAAAGTCACAGTCAAGACTGAACCCATGGATACGGACGCAAAACCGCCCCCACCCGCCATAAATACGGGCTCCCAAGGCCAACCGCCGACTCAAGTCTCGGCCTCGGCGTTGTTATCTCCCGAGGCAAAAATTCTTCGTTTGAAAATTGATGAGACGTGTGCGAAGAGAATCGGTGCCGCAATCACAGGTCAACCCGCATTACCGAATTCGCAATCAAATAGTCCATCATTGTCCGGCGTCCTCGTTTTGCTCGTCGAGCTCGGGCGAGAGTGTCCAGAGGCTTTGGATCGATATTTGCCTGCCTTGATCAAATTGTTATCGAGATTAACGCAAGAGTTAAATACAGTTTCGGCTGCGCAACAGCAACAGCGCATCCAGCAACAACAATCTTCGCGAAACCGCTCACAGAGCGCAAAATCGAAAGAAGAAAACGCTCCGGTCGCCGAATATGGTTCTGTCGCGCACTGCGTGGCAGAGTGCGTCAGAGCTGTCGCATCTCGCGTCGTGGCAGCTGGCGTTATCGATCACAAACAGTTATTCTTACGAATGTTGTTGCAACTGGTCAACGACAAAGGTACACACGGTGCGGTATTGGTTGCGATCTTAGACGCTCTTTGCGATTGGGTCGATGATGCAGCTTTAGGCCCGTACGATCCGTTGCGGTCGTACACCATTTCGGCGGCAACGACCCAAGTAACTGAGACTGCGAGCAAAATATCGACATCGACAACGACAGCTGCTATTGCTGCTGCCCCAGTTCCCACCAGTATATCTGGTTCGAAACCAAAGAAGCGCCGAATCGGTAGTCTCAGTGATAAGGAAACTGTCTTATTTCTGTCAAAGATGGCGCAGCTCACTCGCATGGGTCTTGAAGCCACGCAAACAAAGGATTGGGAGAACAAACTCTTGGGCGCTATTTATAAATTGTGCGCGCCGGGTGGGAAACACGACGAAATTCTTCGACGCGAGGTGTTTGCGAAAGTCGAACGTCAACATTTACTTGGCTTGCGGACACGTAACCCACTGTTTAAGGATAAGTTCTTCCAACTTTACGACGTCGCAATCGGGCAGTCTCTCTTCCTGCGTCTGCAATATATCGTAACAGTGCAAGAATGGGATGCCATGGCGGATACGTTTTGGCTTATGCAAGGTTTGGATTTGATTTTACAGCTGTTGGCAGAGGATGAAAAAGTCACGTTAGCGCCAAACTCTGGTGTTGTTGCAGGTTTATTCCCGGAATCGGAAGATCCAAAGATGCCTCCGCCCGGACCGCCGGATGGTAACAAGACTGCTCCAGCCTCCACGAAGAAGAGCAAAAAAGCTTCGGCAAAAGATGCCGATAGCAATAAAAACGACGACGACGAAATCGCGGAATTGCTCGCGCGTCACTCGAACTTTATCAAACAAACTGGCGCTCTCCGCGTTTCTGATTTGGTTGCTCCCCTTCGTAAAGTTGGTAAACGCAACACGCACGTGGCCTATTACCTCTGGGTTCTCATCTTCCCGATCGTTTGGCAAACCTTACAACGCGAAGAGCAATTGCAATTAGCGAAACCTATGATTGGTCTACTCTCGAAAGAATATCATCAACGACAGGCAGCTGTGCGTCCAAATGTCATTCAAGCGTTGTTGGAGGGAATCTCCTTATCGCAGCCGCAACCAAAAATTCCCTCGGAGTTGATTAAATTCTTGGGCGGTAAGTTCAACGCGTGGCACATTTCCATCGCATTGTTGGAGAATCACGTCGTTCGATACCCGCAAGAAAACCGATGCTTCGATGCGTTGGCGGAATTGTATCGTCTGTTGGATGAAGGGGACGTACTTGTCGGTTTGTGGCGTCAAAGATGTGCCGCCGATGTAACGCGCGCCGGCCTTGCTCTCGCACAGCACGGTCACTGGCAGCAAGCGCAAGACGTCTTCTTTCAAGGCATGCAAAATGCTACCAGCGGTCAATTATCCGGTGTGTCTAAAACGGAAGTGTGCAATTGGGAAGCGCAGTGGATTCAGTGTGCGCAGCAGTTGAACCAGTGGGATTTACTCGCGGATTTTGCGAAATCTGTCAACCATGGTGAGTTGCAGTGTCACACCAGTTGGCGTCTGAACGAATGGAACACATTGAGAGACATTTTACCTCCTGGACACGTATCTGAAGTTGAAGAAACGTCTGAGATCATGTGCGTTCGCGCGTACTCGCGTTTACACGCTGGACGTATTCGCGATGCCGAACAGCACTGGGCAGCTGCCGTGAAGAGAGCGTTGGATCGTTGGTGGTCGTTACCTGAAACCGGCGCGAATTGCCACTTACCGATGCTTCATGCATTTCACGTCATCACAGAAATCCAAGAGTCTCGGAAAGTCATGCATGAGCTCGCGAATTGTACAAGACCGGGGCACCAAAACCCACAACATTCGCGAACTCTAGTGCAAGACGTTTTGGAAACGTGGCGCTTACGGACGCCAAACGATTGGGATCCGATTCCATGGCACAATCAAGTGTTATCGTGGCGAGGTTTCATGCACGACATGATTGCAGGAGCGCAAAAGAGCATCCAAGAGGTACACCCGAACGTTGCCTCGCACGCGACGGGTCACTCCCTAGACCAGTTGGGCATGCGCGACAGAGCTTGGGCGGTGAATAGGTTCGCTCGTATCGCTAGAAAGCACAGCTTGCCAGAAGTCGCTCTGAGCATTCTTTCCACGCAGCGACCGCACGTGGAAGTGCAGGAAGCTTTCGTAAAACTCTCGGAGCAATCTAGAGCGTATTTAGACATTGAAGGCGAGGCTGTTTCTGGATTGAACGCCTTGGACTCTACATCTTTGGAGTATTTCGCTCCGCATCATCAAGCAAAACTCTTCCACTTGAGAGGTCAGTTCCAAGAACGTCTAGGCGATGCCGATGGCGCGCATGAAAGTTATGCTACTGCGGTTTCCTTGTGCGCGCAGTTACCAGAAGTTTGGAACACATGGGGTGAGTTTTGCCAAGCGCGAGCAGATCAGGCAAATGCAGAAGAAGAAGCGAGTGGCGATGTAAATGCGGGTAAATTTAACGCTGATGGTACTCCCATCGAAGGTCAAGCAGCCTTTTGGACTGAGCAAGCAGCTACGTGCATCTTACAATCCATTAAACATTCGCCAAAGGATCACGGGAAGAGAGTGGTGAAGATTATTCACGCGTTGGGCTTTTCAAAGCATCCCGTGGCGGTTGGCAGAGCGTTGCAAAGACACGTAGATGCCATTCCTTTGTGGGTGTGGATAGACTGGATACCACAGTTGTTATTAGTCTTGCTCAGACCGGAAGCGCCGCACGCCAAAGCAGTGTTGACTAGATTGGCATGCGCGCACCCGCAAGCGGTATATTACCAATTGCGAACGTTCTTACTCGAACGGCGCGATGCCCTGGCACGGAAAACGCAAACGTATAATCAACTCGAAAACACGCCGGTCCCCAAAGACGAAGAGGAGAAGAAAAACCGCGAGATTTCCTTGAAGAAAGCGCAGTCGTCTTTGGCTGAAGCGCGCGCGGTGTTCCAAGCGGCAAAAGAAACTGTTGATAAACTTCGTGCAAAGTTTGGCAATTTGGTCGCTGAAATTGAAGTCTTACTGAATGAATTATGCACTCGATTCGGCTGTGCTCCTGAGGAGCGTCTACTAGTCGTCGTGCACACGTTATTACACCGATGTTTCAAGTACCCATGTGCGACAACGTCTGAGGTTCCGGTGCCGTTCAAGAAAGAACTCGCCGGAGTGGCCAAAGCGTGCTTCTCTCCAGACACCTCATCCAAACATGCAGAGTTTGTCAAGGAGTATAAAGCTCTTTATGAACAAGATCTGGACCCAGATTCGAAAACAGCGAAAGATACGTTCCCTAAAACGTTGGAGCAATTAATTCAAAAGTTGAAAAAATGGAAGCGAAAGTTGAGCGAAGACGTCGAGAGACGCGTTCCGAATTGCTTGCGGTTGGAGGACGAATTACCGAAATTAAGAGACGTGCAATTTCGTGAAGTCGAGGTTCCTGGCTCACATAAAGCAGAGGTGACCGCCTTGGCAGCATCGGCAGCATCTGGTTCTGCGGCAAAAGACCATGCCAAATCGCGAAATCGATTAGTATGGATTGACTCTGAAGTTGAAGTCGTTCGCAGACATGGCAACGCCCACCGTGCGATTACGTTCATCGCCGCGGATGGAACTGAGCACAGGTTTGCGGTTCAAACTTCATTGACGCCCCAAGCGAGAAGTGAAGAGCGCACGTTGCAATTGCTTGAAGCTTTGAATGCGGTTATGGAACGCCATCCACAGTCGAGACGACGAAACCTGCGATTCTACACGCCGACAGTCATCCCGGCTTGGCCTCAAGTTCGATTGGTCGAAGACGACAAGAATCAAGGGACTTACGGAGAGGTCTACGAAGCCAATTGCGCCCGTTACGGACGCGATCCGGATATTCCAATGGAACACTTCAAAGCTGCGTTGAATCCAGCTGTTCTCGGTCAAGTCAGCGGTCCAGAAGCTGTTCTCGAGTTGCGCTTGAAAGCATTCATGGAAATTGCCAGTCAGCACGTCACCGAGAACATCTTCTCGCAGTACATGTACAAGACTTTACCGAATGGTGCGCACTTGTGGACGTTTAAGAGACAACTGTGTCAGCAGTTGGCTTTGTCGTCGTTCGTTTCTGCGTTGTTGCGAATCGGTGGTCGCACTCCAAGGAAGATTTCCTTCGCCAAAAACACCGGCAAGGTGTTCATGTTGGACTTTTACCCGAACTTTGATTCCAACGGTTTAGTTGAGTACGCAGAACCAGTGCCGTTTCGTCTCACGAGAAACTTGCACGCTTTCTTCACACCGTTTGGCGTCAAGGGTGACTTTGTCGCCACCATGGCCGCTGCGGCGCAAGCGTGCGCCGCCCCTGGTCGAAACGTGCGAATGCACTTGGACGTGTACTTCCGCGACTCGCTGACCATTTGGCCGTGGCGACAACAGCAGCAGGCGCAGCAACAAAACGTCGACGCAAACGATGCCGCCGCGAAAACGAGCGCTGCTGCCGCTGCGTTCTTCTCCGAACCAGATGCCTCTACCGTCAACGAAATGGCCAGAGCGAACGTGGAAGAAGCCATGAAACGCTTACCAATAATCGCTCCGATTCCCACCGCGAAGACGTTGATTGCCCAAACGCAAGGTGGTGGTAACGATGCGCACCAGTTGCAATCGGTGCAAAAGGGCGTCATTCATTTAGTAGAAAGCGCGTTGAACCCAAAGAACTTAGCGAGAATGGAAGTTTCCTGGCAATCGTGGTTGTAAACGTCGTTTTGGTTGTAATATTATTCAATCGATCAATGCAAGAATTCGTAAATTTACATCATCTCAGTTTCTTCTCATCTCACAACTCCTATACCTAACTTTTTTTACACGCGACACGCTTTGAAATTAGGGGAAATGAGTTATGAAACAAAAACAAAAAGGTGAGAGAAAATGTCCTCCACCACGCCTTATCGACGCATAGAAACGTTAGAATTCGCCGAAAAGTCCATTCCTGAATCGATTTTAAACGACGTCTGTCCGTCTTTGAAATCTAAATCAACCATCAAACACTCGAAATCGGACACTGGGAAAAATTGTGTCGAGAAGAAAATAACAGACTCAAGCCACCCCGCGTATCCAGCCTACGGCTTGTTCGCATCACGGAAGCTCACTTCACACGAAAAAATCATCGATTATCACGGATACGTCACTATGAATGGCGACGAAGATAAGCACAGCGATTACACGTATTGCTTTGCGAATAGACGCCTTGTCATCGACGCGAACAAAGTTGGCTCAATAGCGAGATTCTGCAATGATTTCAGAGGCATTCGAGACAAACCGAACGCGGAGTTTTTCGAGTACCGCGACAAGGCAGGCGATTTGAAGTGTGCTATTCGGGTGCGCAAAGAAATTAAAGCGATAGCAAAAGGTGAAGAGATATGTGTAAACTATGGGAAAGGGTTTTGGGTCCATCGCTTTGGTAGAGATGCTTTGGAGAAAGCGTCGCTGTCGAGTCGCGTCCTCTAAAGTAAGTAGTAGCGCTCCGTTCATAACAGAACTTTGTATTAATATTATTAGTGTAAGTATATAGATTCTAATTAAGTGGCATTATTCTCAATCTTCGTCGCTACTTTCGTCGTCTTCTGTCTCGCTTTCGGCTTCTCTCAACCATTTCACAAACGGCGCGGCTTTCTTCAAGAAGACCAAATCTTTCTCGTCCGCGCCATCTTTTTCATCCGCCCAGGCTAGAATGGCAGATTCAGAGAGCACGTCGGCGTCGTATAAAAGATGCAAGAGTTTTGCAAACGCGTTCGCGACGCGTTTTCCTTGACAATCTTTAAACGCGCCTTCTTCAGCGCAAAATTCCTCCAACGTCAACAACACTTCCACCTGGTCGTCTTCGGATTTGAGAAATTTGGCGAGCAACGGCGCGTAGCGTTTGACGTGTTTTTTCACTCGCAAAATGCACTCGTTGGCATCGGATGGAAATTCAGCCGGAAAGAGTTTACGAAACTGTTTGTCGCATTTAGCAGTTGCTGGCATAGATAACGCAAACATGGCACACAAAACGTAACGCGCGATATCCGCAAAGGTTCTGTTCTCGGCCATTTTCAAACCTTGAAGTTCCACCGTGACATTTTCATCGATGGTGTCGTCGCGCAACGCTCTCAAAAAGGTTTCCGAGACTTCTTTGTGGAAGTGTCTCTCGTCGGCGTCGGAGTCTGAGTCCGAGTCTTCCTCCACTCCGTCATCAACGTCTTCGTTTTCATCCCCCGACGCGTTCGCTTCTTCTTTGGCTTCCAACATCTCCTCTGCTTTGTTCTTGTTACTTTTCATCTCGTTTGGATACGTTTTCTTCTTGGGAATCACACCCGGGGCTAGAGATTTCGAGCGGAACGATGGGCATACCCATCTGTAACCTTTTCCGCCGACGCCGACAGATTGAGCGTTGTGACATTCCTCGTCCGGTTCTAAATGCAATTGCTCGGCAAACTTCTTGGCCATTTCTTCACCGTATAAGTGTTCGAAGTCGTGATGATGATGATGATCGTCTCCTTCCAAGTGCGAGCCGTTCGAATCCTCACCGGACATTGTCGATGACGCGTCCGAATCTGAGTCCGAATCGTCGTCTTCGCAGGAAGATTGAGGCACGCAGCCGATTCGAGAGTTTGGAGCGAGCTCGAAATTTTTCCCGATGATTACTTCAGTACCGACAACGGATCCGGCGTGGATGATGGTCTTTTCACCGATTTTTGCGCCGTATCCGACAAGCGCGTGCGAAAGTTTCGCGTCGTTTTCGACGACGCACCCGTCAAATAGGACGCAGTTGATGATGGTGACATTGGACCCGATGGAACAGTTTTGACCGAGAATCGCGTCTCTCAAGACACAATTCGCGCCAACTTTCGTGTTCCTGCCCAAAACACATCCAGACTGAATGGATGCAGATGCGTCCACGGCCACGTCGTCGTCCGCGAACGAGTTTTCAAATCCCGAAATTCCTCCACTTTTCCCCGCCACGATCTTGCGATAGTTGCTCTTTCGAAACTTTGCATCTTCTCTCTTGTTCGTGTTGTCGAAGAGCACGCAGTTGCCGTCGACGGTTTGCGGGTGACAATAACCTCTGACCACATCTCTTCCAATCGCGCCAAAACTTCTCACATCGCTCGCTCTCGCGCAATATTCTCTTCCTAAATCGATGAAGTGAGCGTGCAACTGGTTCCCTAATTCGCGTTCGTCGAGAACGCCGCATACGAAATCTTTTCGAAGAGATTGATAATCGAAATTATCCGTGAACAACATCAAAACTTCCGGCGAGCAAATATCCACGCGTAAATCTCTAGCGTTTGTTTCTACCTCCACCTCTTCGTGTTCGCTGAACAAAGCGGCATCGATGATAAACGGGCCATCCATGGCTTTTGCGACGCCACCTTTAGATTCTTTAAACGCGACAATCTTAAACTCATCGTCGTTGCTGCTATTCGTATTGCTGCTATTACCGTTCTCGTTCCCTTCCTTATTACCACCGCCGCCGCTCCCACCGATGCTCGTCCTCGCTAACCCAAGCATCAACTCCGCTTCGCCAAACTTGCCTTCTCTCGTGCATCTCCCATCCTTCGCGAAGCACAGCGTCGCCACGCACAACTTATCTTTCTTCCTTCTCTGTTTATGTTTCGTTACCGCGCGGGACAAATCCACGTTCGAAACGATATCTCCCGTGCACAAAATGAAATCGTGATTAATCACTTGCTGCTGCTCGACGAATCGCAACGCGTCGCCGATCGTTTCCAAATTCGCGCTCTGTAAAAGCCGTATCGAGCTCCCGCTCCAAGATGCGCCGCTGCCGCCGCCGCCGCCGCCATTATTGTTATTATTCTGTTGCTCGCAGCACAAAAATCCGCCTCGTCTCTTCCCGTGCTTCTCAATCGATTCCCCGCTCTCCTTCCCGGACACCACGAATATCTCCTTCGCGCCGTTCGCGAGTAAAAACTCCAGCGTTCTGTCGAGCAAAGCGACGTTCGCGAGCGGAAGCAAACAGTTTGGCGAGGAAGAAGAAGAAGAAGAAGAAGAGTCCTTTTGTTGTTGTTGTCGTTGTTTATGGGATAAAGGCCGGAAGTTGTCGTGATGGTCGTGGAAATCGCACAAAACGACGGCTTGTAAAGCGTCTTTCGGGAGGTGGTCGGACGCCATGCGTCTTCTTCTTTCGTTAAACTCAAACGCGACGACGACGACGACGACGACGACGACGACGACGCGAAAAACAGCTCTCGCGGCGAAGAGTGTAAACCTACCTCTCTTTGCGCTTTAGAGAAAAAAATGAAGAGTTTCTTCTCCACACTTTTTTTTTCCCGAGAAGTGCGGAAACCTCCTCTTCTCTCTCGAAGAGACAGAAGAAGTGAGAATGGAAGAAGAAGAAGACGATTTACTCTACGGCGACATCGTCACCAGCCAAGGCGAAGACGGCGCGGAAACGCTGAGAGTCACCAAAACCCGCTTAGAGAAGAGCGAGAGGAGCAATCTCGCGCGGATTCGCGAATTGGAGTCGCAATTGGAAACTTTGGAGAAGGAGAACGCGCGCTTGACGAAAGAGAATAGAATTTTAGCGACGAACATATCGAGCTTGTACGATACGGCGAAGATGGAGTTGAAGAGGAAAGATGAGATGCTCAGAGAGGAGAGGGTGAAGAATTTTAAATTCGAGAGTAGCGCTGGTGATGGGAATCATAGGAAAGGCAAAGGTGGTGAAACGACGAGAAGAAGCAACCCGCCGCCGCCGAAACCGCCTCCTGGAGGACCACCGGGAAAGAAGAGAAATAGTTAGAGAGAAAAGCAGTATAGATAGCTAGATGGGTAGATTTTGTACATTAGTTTATTACCAGACGTAGAGACGCGACGAAGATTCGCGCGCGCGCGCGCGATGTTTTCTCTCGGTGTTTTCTCGCTTTCATAGACTCCACATCTTCTTTTATTAAATCTACAAGGTGCTACGCGCTACGCTACATGAATTGGCATCTCTTCCTTCAAAAATCTCATGGTGTTTGGACCTCCCGGGGTGTGACTGTCCATCTTGACAATCTTTTCCAACACTTCTAAACTCGCGGGATCCTCCACGGTTCCCCAGATGGTGTGGTCAAATTTCAACCACGTGGCTGGTTTTTCGCCTAAATAAACGAAAAAATCCGGACCGGCGGATCCTCCGGCCCACCCAACGTCGCCGTATTCCATCAACTTTTGAAACTGGAACGTTTCTTTGTTCGCTCTGACGACGTAAGATCTCAACACGCCTTGGACGAGGAAACCCGGTTCCACGCGATATAATTTACAACTCGCGCCTTGACACGCGTTCTCCGTCTCCGCTAAATCCGTGAGATATTCCACCGACTTCCTGTGCCACTCCGGTTTCAGACGAATCGTAAAGTCTCCAACCGGAGTCCGTATGGAAACGCGTTCTTTCAAAGTCCTCGAAGTCGTCGTACCGTCTTCTCCCTCCCTTCCCCGTTCCGCCGTCTTCGCGTAATCCTTCATCAACATCCCGCTCGTCCAAGGCACGTTCACATCTCCCTCCCTCGCACCGTTCCGTAACTTTGGCCGCTCCACGTCTGGGTTCTCGATCCGTTTCAACCAACACTGCCCTTTACACCAACTCTCGTCGCAAAACACGTACACGTTGCACCCGGCGACATTCGCGCACTTTTCGCAACAGTCCGAGATGCTTCTCGTCGGTCCCACCGCGACGCCATCCACGACGACCGCGCCGTCGTATTCGCAGTTTTTGTGCACGTCTGGGCATTCAAACGAAGACGACGACGACGAAGAAGAAGATATCGTTTCATCATCGTCATCATCGATCGTTGGCGACGGAGGAGGTGGTGATACCGGTGGTGCCATCATCATCGATGATGACGCGAAGACTTCTCTTTTCCCCGCGGTATTTGCCCGTTGTTGATATTGATGTTGATGTTGATGTTCCTTTGCATCGCGCTCGCGAAACACCGGCGCGAGACACGCCATCGCGAACGCGAAGAGTATCGAAAAGAGGAGGATTTTAGCCCTTCTCTTTGAAGAAGCGGAAGATGGGGACTGCCGTTTCGTCCGCATATCGCGCGCGCGCGTATAAAAGTGTGCACTTTTTTCCAATTTATCCACATTTTTAATACGTATCTCGCGCGTCAAAGCTCGGAGAATAGCGTCAGATATACGCACATAAGATAGCGAAAATGTCGCGCGAGAGCGTTCTCTATCCAACCGCGACCACCGGTGGTGCTATTACCGGCCAAGTCAGGAGGAGAAAAGCAAAGCAGAAGTTTCATCGTCGACACGCATCGACAACAAAATGTCAATCGAAAGAGTTGGAAGACGCGCTCGTTCGCGAACAAGTTCTCGTCGGAGAACTCGTCCAGTGGTGCGTCTCTCGCGGGTTCAGCGGGTCTGGGTTAGCCGTGCGACCACCCATAGTTTCTACGACAAAAGAGAAAAGAGGACGCGGGTTAGAAGCGACCAGACGCGTTGAAAAAGGCGAGTGCGTGTTGACGTTACCTTTGCGTTCTGGCATCGTGGACGAAGCCGAAGGGCATCCGCCGAGCGCGAGAGCGGCAATCGAGAAAGCGCCGTGGGGCGTGCGTCTGGCGTGCAGGCTTTTACAGGAGCGGAAGAAAGGAGAGGAAAGTGCGTACGCGCCGTATTTAGAGTTGATTCCAGAAAACGTGGAAACGTCTCCTTTGCATTACGCGGAGGAGGAAATATCGCGCGCGTGTTACCCGCCGATGGAGAAGGAAATTGAAGAGATGCGCGCGGCGGTGAAGAAATGGTACGACGATTTGAACGGAGGCGAAGGGAAGGAGGCGTTAGCGGGAGCTACGATGGAGGAGTTTAAGAATGCCGTCGCGGTGGTGCACTCGCGAACGTACGGGGTGAGTTCTGGGGATACCGGGGAGGGATACTTTCGAGCGCTTTTACCATTGGCGGATTTGTTGAACCACGGCGGCGACGAGTATATAGACGAAACCAGAAGCGTCGAGTCGACGATTTCGACCGAAACCGTCGCGTGGTCGGAAATCACCGACGAGGACGAGGAGAGCGAGATTATGTTCACGGCGCAAAAATCTTTAGAACCCGGGGAAGAAGCGTTGATGTCGTACGGCGAGCGGTCCAACGACCACTTTTTGCTCTACTACGGCTTCGTCCCGCACAGAAACCCGCACGACGACGTAATCATCTTTGAAAACTTTGACTCGGCCATGATGTGGCACGCCATGTGTTTCGACGAGTTCTGGAGACGCGAAGACATCGACATCAGAGAACAAAACGCCGTTCGCGCGTACAAAGAAACCAGCAAAATGCTCCGAGAAACCTCCGACGGCGCTTTGATCGACGCCGAACCTCGATTGAAAGTCCTATCGGACGGAAGAGTCGACGCGAGAGTCTTAGCCGCATTCGCGGCTCTCTACGCCGGAGATACCGAACTCGCAAACACCGAACACACCGACCGCGAATCCCTAAACGCCGCGCGCAAAGACATCGCCTTGCGATGCGAACAGTTGATCCGAACCGTCCAAAAGCAAAGCGGCGCGGGCGAAGCCGAGGAGATGCTTCTAGCCGCAACCAATAATAATAATAATACTAGCGAAAAACTGAACGTCATAGATGCCTATAGGAGACACAAAATGTGGATTTTGAGGGATTGCGTGAGTAAATTGAGAGTGGAGTTGTAGTGTTTTTGCCCGTTTAAAAGTAGTGAGTAATATATACATCGTCGTATAATCTGACAATCGAGTGAAATCCCCTAAACAGTTACGCAAAAACAACGACGACGCGTTTTCTCAAAAGAAGAAGAAGAAGAAGAAGAATAAAAAGACTGCACGAATCGTGCGTATGAAATTAACATGTCTGCTTTGAAAGACGACGACGACGACGACGACGACGTTAATAATTCGAACGTCCATCGATTGCAGATACCGCGCTCCACCGCCACGGACGGAAGGGCGATGTCGTCCCTCGTCTCCATTCCTTCACTCGATTTTCACGAAGAAATCGTCGACGAATTGCTCCAAAAAGACGGCATCGTCGTCCTCGCGGAGGGGTTAGGCATGGCCACGGTACTCGCGATGACGATAAAAAAGTCGCACGAAGAAGCGACGAGGAAAGAAGCGCGGAGACGAGAGAAGATGCGACGATTTTTGGAGGAAGAGAAGAAGAGCGTAGGAGAGGAGTTTTTGCTGCCTCCAAACGAGGAGGAGGAGGCAGCGACGACGGCGACGAAGAAGAAAGAGAACAAAGAAGAAGAATTAGAATTTGAAAAGGACTCGATAGTGAAACCAAAAGTAGTCGTAATAGTGGGCGCGTCGGAAACGTTGCGAACGGCGACGATTCGAGAGTTTGAACGGTTATATCCGGACGCGGCATACCCGCCATTAGAAGTCACCGCGGACGTCTCGATGGCGATTCGCGCGAGACATTACGCCATGGGAACGCCGTGTTTTGTCACGAGCAGAATATTTGCGGTAGATTTATTGGCGAACAGGTTACCGGCTGAGAACGTGGCCGGGATGATTGTTGCCAACGCGCACTCGGTGGAGGATATTTCCGGAGAAGGTTTTTGCGCCAGATTGTTTCGCGAAAAGAACAGAAGAGGATTCATGAGAGGATTGACCGATCGCCCGTACGATGCGTCTAAAGCGTTTGAAGGCGTGGAAAGGTCCATGAAGTCGTTGTTTGTGAGGAACGTGACGTTTTGGCCCCGGTTTCGAATGAACGTGAAGACTTGTTTAGATCCGCACGAACCGAACGTCATCGAGTTGCGACAAGAGATGACGGAGGACATGAAGAAAATTCAAGAAGCAATCGTGCAGGTGATGGACCAGTGCATGAAAGAGTTGCGAAAGAGCGATTTTGTGGACGTGGCGGAGTTGACGGTACAATCTGGTCTGTTTAAATCGTTCGACACGACGATTTCGAGACAGTTGGAGCCGATGTGGAACGTCGTGCCGAGGAAGACGAAACAGTTGGTGAGGGATTTACGAACGTTGCGACGGTTAGCGGATTTGGTGTTAAAAGTAGACCCGGTGTCTTTCCTAAAACATTGCGAAATGTTAAAGGTAACGGAAAGGCACGACTCGTATTGGATGTTTTCGGATGCGGCTGGGGAGATTTTTAAACGGGCGAAGGATCGCGTCTATCGGTTAAAGAGGAAACCAATTGAAATCTCCAAGCAGAAGAAAGAGGAGCTGAGAGCGTTGAATATAAAAGAAGAGAAGAAATACGAGACGAGCGTCGTCCCGACGTACGAACCCATGCCAAAGTGGACGCTATTGGAGGAAGTCATTCAGGAAATTCGCGAAGACGCCACGGATAGAAAGTTGCCAAAGGACGATCAGAGGATCGTCGTCGCCGCGAAAGACGAAACGGCGGTAAGACTGTTGGAGATGTTACTGGCGCACGGATCGGAAAAGATTTCGACCGCAAAGTGGGAAGATTTCCTAAAGTCGCGAGTGGGGAAAGCTTCCGCGGCGGCGAAAGTGCAGCAACAGCAACAGCAACAGCAGGCCGGAGGCCGAGGTCGCGGCGGCGGCAGAGGTGGGAATATGTACTCCGCGTCATACGGTCGCGGTCGAGGCGCAGGAAGAGGAGGAGGTGTAGGAGGACGAGGAGGTTCTGGACCGGGTATCGGTCGAGGCGGGCGCGTTATGGGGTACAACACCGGCCAAGGACCAACTGGTGTATTCTCCATGCATGCGGACGAGCGAGACGCGCTGGCTAAGGAAGCCTTGAGACGCGCCGAGGAGAAGAACCATAAACGAAAGATAGAACGCCTAGCCGCGCGTCCGGACGTCGACCCTTCATCGTTACATTCCACCGAGGAACAAAAACACGATGACGGGATTGATGCGAAAGCCGCGAAGATGACGAAGAATGAAAACGAGGAAGACGGTGACGACGAAGTTGCAATCGCGTCGCAAAAAAATCGTAAGGAAGGCATTTACTTTGTTCCCATCGATGCGCGCGACCCATCGCAGTTAGCTATTTACGCGCCAACCTACGTCGTCGTGTACGATCCGGACGCAGCGTTTATTCGCGAGCTCGAAGTCTTCGCGGCATCTCGACCGGAGAGGAAATTGACCGTCTACTTTTTAATGCACGATAACTCGACAGAAGAGGAGAAATATCTCGCCGCGATCAAACGCGAAACGGCAGCGTTCGAGCGCTTGTTCATGATGAAACAGCACATGGCCGTGCCCGAAGAACAAGAAGGTCGCTTGTACGAACTCGACGGAGAAGAAGAAGAAGAAAAGGAAGAACAAGAGCGTGCGCAGCGAACGGGCACGAACCCGATGCAATTGGCGTTGTATAAAGAGCACCAGATGAAAATAAACAAGCCATTATTTGCAAACGACGCCTTAGATTTGAAGAAAAAGATGGAAGAAGACGCGGTATCGACGCGCAAAGCTGGCGGGAGGGTCATGAAACGACTGACGTTACTCCACGTCGTCGTCGATGTTCGCGAATTCATGTCCACGTTGCCGGCGGTTTTACATCAATGCGGATACACGCTTTTACCGTGTACTCTCGAGGTTGGCGATTACGTGCTGTCTCCAGATATATGCGTGGAAAGAAAGGCTATTCCAGATTTAGTCCAATCGTTGAAATCCGGTCGTTTATACACGCAAGCCGAAGCGATGTGTAAACACTACAAAACTGCAATTTTGTTGATTGAATTCGACAAAGATCGCGCGTTCGCGTTGCAACCGAAAGGTGAAATCCCCGCGCAAATTAATCCGGATTCTTTGCAAAGTAAGTTGACGCTGCTCATAGTCAAGTTTCCAAAGTTACGCATCATATGGTCACCGAATCAACGATTCACGGCGCGAGTGTTCGCGGGATTGAAAAAAGTCGAAGACGAACCAACCATCGAAAAAGCCGCGCGAGTGGGCGTTCCGGAAGATTTCGTGAAAACCGCAGACGGTGAAGACGATGCAGAAAACGTCGACGAACGCGGATATAACAAGAGTGGTATCAATCAAGCCGCGGTGAACTTTTTACGTAAACTTCCAGGAGTCACGTCCGGTAACTATCGCAACGTCATGCGTCACTGTCGCAACATCCAAGAGATTGGGGATAAAACCATGGAAGAGTTACAAACCATTTTAGGCGATAAACGACGCGGAAAACTCCTCTACGACTTCCTTCGCTTCGATTTGACGCCGTACCACGACTCGCCAGATTTGCCGAAAGCGAGAGAAGTGACCGACGAGTTGCGACGAAAAATCGTCGAGATTGGCGAAAAGGAGAAAAAAAAACGTTTGGAGTTGTGGAAGAAACAACGCGAAGAGGCGGAGGCGAAAGCGAACGTCTCCAAAGCAGAATTAGAAACATTAGATTAGCAACCATTTTAGCAGCAGTAGTAATAGTAATAGTAGCAGCATCAGCAGCATTTAGCGCGTGCACGCGTTAGATCACACCAGCATTATTCCTTTTCTAATGTACGCACGAGTACCTTACATTACGCTAATACGAATTACAGACAAAAAGATGTATTTCTCTCTCGCGCGCCCGCGTGTGTGTGTGTGTGTGTGTGTATATTAACCGATGCGTCGTCTCGGTTTGATCGTCCTTTGCCTCCTAAACACCTCCTCGTCGTCATTCAACGGTCGCTTCGTCCCGTCCGCCTCCGCGACGTACGGTTCCGTCGCGTCTTTCCCTAACGGAGTCACTAACAAACCAAATCCGCCTTTCGGTCTCTTCGCGGCGTGGGTTCGTCGACTCTCCTTCTTCAAACTCGCTCCGATAACCCCCGTGTTATAATCCAACTTCTCCTTGAACGCTCTCACCAACTCCCTCTCCTCTCTCATAGCTAACTTCTCCGGATCAACTTTCAACCCCGGCGTCCGCTCGTTCGCCTCTTCCGCGGTCAAAACCTCAAAACTCGGATACGTCGGCACGTCCACGTAATACCGCTCCCCGGCGCCTCGCTCCGACGTCCCGAACACCGCCTCGAACCGCGCCTCCAAATCGTAATCCAACTCCTTCCCATTTTTAATCCATTCAGCCTCTCGTCGTTTCAGCGCTAATATCGCCATGATCCTCTGTTCTCTCACCATGTACGTCTTCGCTAAATTTTCCGTCGAATATTTCACCGGATCCTTCTTATGGTCTAAATACATCTTCGTCTTCACCCGGTCGCTTAAGATCGAATTGTTTTGGCTCGGAAACCGGTCGATCGTTTCCCGTCTCGGCGTCGCGTCGTACAGCCATCCCCACGGTTCGCCTCTCGCGTATTCCCAGGATTTTTGTTGCATCGGTCGACTCGAGTGCCTCATGTGCACTTTATCGTTATTATCATCGTCCTTCGTTTCTTCTTCTTCTTCTTCTTTCGTCTCCGCCTCCTCCTCTTCGCCGGTTTTGTCGTTACTACTCCTACTACTACTACTACTAAAAAAGCTCCTCTTACGACCGCAAGAAGAAGAAGAAGAGGTGCTCGCGAAGCACCACCGTCGCGCCAAGGTTCTCAGCATCTTTTATCGCGCGTGAGTGATACTCGACGCTCTTTTCCGCGCGTGTTTGTGGTACACGCAATGAGGTCTTTTCTTTCCCTAGAATTTTTTTTCCAATTCGCTTTACTTTGAAACATCAAACATCATGAGCGACGATAGCGTTCCTCCTCCGCCTCCTCCTCCACCGGACGACGAGATTCCACCACCACCACCACCACCAGCAGACGACGACGACGACGAAGAAGACGAAGAAGAAGAGATTTTAGGCGCGGAAATAGATTTTGAAAAGCTGGCGGCGAGAGCGGCGAAAATCGCGGCGAGAGCGAATCAACGACAACGAACAACGCCGGCGGATGATGAAGAAAAGAAGAAGAACAAGAGGAAAAGGGAGAACGCGGAAGGGGCGACGACGACGACGACGATAGCGACGATGCCAGCGCCGCCGGTGAAGACGGTTCTCGATGAAGTGGATGAGAAACGGATGGAAAATGGAGACCGCGTGTGGGGGATCGCGCTGAGTTCGTGCTTGGAATATCCCAACAAGAAGTACTTCTTCAGGTGAGCGCGTTTGTACGCTTTCTCTCTCTCTCTCTCTCTCACTCTCTGCTTCGTTTTTAGTTCTTCGCGTTCGTTCGATGAGAAGGCTCTCTTTTATTTGTTTTTGTTCTCTGTTTATCGCGACTGACCCCTCGAATGTCCTTTCTTTTCGAACCGCGCGCCTTTCTCGTCAACCGCCGCGTATTTTCGCAGCCGCAAAGACTCGCGCGCCGAGAGAGTGTGCCAGTGGGAAACGCCGAAAGAGCTGAAAGGCGGCTTACAAAAAAACCTGCGCATATGCCCGCTCAAAGCGACGTTACTGGCGCAAAACACGATGCCAGAAAGCGGGTGGGTAGAGCTGACGACCTCCGTGCCCGTCTGCGACGACGACGACGAAGAAGAAGAAGAACGAGAACGAAAACGAGAGAAAGAAGGCGGAGCGAAGAAGAATAAAAACAAGACGACGCGCGCGGCGAAATATTACTGGCACCCGGCGACGAAACGCGTCACTTGGACGCGTCCGCGGAGAGACGAGAGTGAAGTCAGCGAGGCGGAGATTCTTCCTTTAGCTGGACCGTCGTGAGAGAAAGAAAGAAAGAAAGAAAGAGGTGACCGAAGACGCGGCGCGCGCGCGCGTTTAGATAGAACTTATGTAGTTACTTTTAGAATGCACTGTGAGACATTTTAGGGTTTTAAACCCTAATCACTTTCCTGAAGATCTCTTTCTTCTCCTCGAACGAAGACAAGAAGATGAGATAAAATTTCCCGACACTAATCTCTCCGTCGCATCTGTTCGCTATTTACGCGCGCTCACTCGCACAGAAATACGAACACACACACACTCACACTCTCACGCGCACTTCGTTTTTCACAAAGTCTCTTCTTTTTATTATAAGAGAAAATGAGCGGCGTTGCGATGTTCACGACGACAGCTTCTTGTTCTGCTGCTGCTTCCAAGCGTTGTTTGACGATTCACGGGAAGAAGAACATTAAATCGGGGAGGAAGATCTCGAAACTAGTTCGCGCGTCTTCTTCTTCGGCGTCGACGACGGACAAATCCTTCGATCCGCGCGAGTACCGTCGTCAGCTCGGGAAATCGGACAAGTACACGCGTAAGTTTCTGAAC
>Ga0255765_1000097_pt1 | contig 103775 bp, 58 predicted proteins | sample 041ome_8_FD_179965 | JGI IMG/M metagenome (GOLD analysis project Ga0255765, IMG submission 179965) | Coastal salt marsh microbial communities from the Groves Creek Marsh, Skidaway Island, Georgia - 041407BS metaG (version 2) | ecosystem: Environmental > Aquatic > Marine > Intertidal zone > Salt...
CGCTGTCTTTTTTCTCTAATGACTTGTATGACTTGCCTTAATAACTTTATGAATATCTAAATGGTACACCTTGTAAAAATGCAGCTATTTCCTATTCCTAACTATCGTCGCTCGTGCTTTTCTTCCCTCTAGTACTCGTCGGCGAGAATGATGCACATCATGCCTATGATGATAACGAAAACGTACGGCAAACGATCCCCAATCGGCTCTTTAAACATAATGGCTCCACCAAGCACGGACAACAAGATCCCGCTTCTCTTTGCTGCCACCGCGTAGCTCGTAAACAAATGCTCCAAACTGTGCAAATATGCCACCACGGTATACAGCTCGCATAAACCCATGCCGAACAAAATCGAAAGCGTCTTTGGATTTTTCAAGTACCCAAACGCCTCCGGATTTTTCGCCGCCGTGATCACTCCCAAAGGAGCAGCCATAAAAATCCTCTGTAACGTCACGTACACGATAAAACCACCAGAATGCGCAGATGCGTTTTTCCCGAGCTTATCGATGTCGCTCGTTAATCCCCACAAACCAGCGACCCCGAAAGCGATTAAACTTCCCGGCTGTTTTCTCAACGCCAACGCTTGTTTTCCCAACGATTCCCGAACAGCTCGGCGAATCGTTTTCACTACGCCTTCTTTTTTCGATGCCCTGGTCTTCGACATCGCCATCACTGCGCTGATGTTATCTGCATCACTGCCTCCGCTAGCATTATTATTATTTTTACAATTATTCTCAATCATCGAAAGACTACCATCGCTACCGTTTCTATTCCCGCTGCTAAAACCGCTACTCCGACTTTCCGACGATGACGACGACGCACTCCCCGCAGCGGCGCTGTTCAACCCGTACGCCCCTCCCGTCATGACCACTACGCCGAACACTCCTCTCGCGCTCGGTATTTCGTGAACGATAAAAAACGACAAACCGAGCAACCATAAAGGCGTAAACGCCATGTACGGCGCGCACAAACTTATCGGCGTCAACTGCAACGCTCTCTGAAACGCTACAGACCCCACGCATTTAATCAGAGCAGATATAGATGCCAATATAATCAAATGCGTTCGAGCGTCGTCGTCGTTTTTCACCCTCGATATCGACTCCCACCTCCCGGTGAAGCCCAGAAACAGAAACAACGTGAAGCAGTTCAACGTTTCCATCAGCGCGACCACGTGCATGGGATTCTTCACCGATTTCGTCGCGTATTTTCTCAGATTATCTTGGATGCCGTTTCCCAACGCCGCGGAAAAAGCCCACGCGTAGCCGACGAGTTGCGCGTGCAACATTTTTGTCTCTCGATATCGCACCAAACGCTCAGAGGGGAAGAAGAAGAAGAAGAAGACGTGGTGAGGTGGGGGAACTCTTTGCGCGCGCGCGCGTTTAATGGAAATTGATTAGTGGTTTCCAATTCGTTATTCGAGAGGGCGAACGCATGCACACACACACACACACACACACACACACACACAGACAGAAAGAGAGAGAAAGAATGAACGCGAGAACGATCGACGAAGGAATGAACGCCGCCGAGACTCTCTCTGTCTCTCTTTCTTTCCTTATTCTCGCGCGCGCTTGTTTTTTTTCTCGCGGTTTTTTCGACTCCACGTTTCTAAATTATTGAACGACGCTTGGTGTTTAGGGTGTTTAGAGTTTAGGGTTTACTTCTTCACTAGGGGAACACACGCCCTTTTACCAGTCAAAGCAACTACATACGCACGCTCTTTTTTTAAACAATGGCTCCACCATCATCGTCGTCGTCATCGAGCAACAACAACAACAACGGCAAACCGTTCGACGTCTTGGTAAAACTCTTACTCATCGGCGACAGTGGCGTCGGGAAATCGTGCCTTTTACTCCGGTACTCGGACGATAAATTCACCACCTCGTTCATAACCACGATTGGCATCGACTTTAAAATCAAAACGATAAACTTAGATCAGAAGAAGGTTAAGATGCAAATATGGGACACGGCCGGGCAGGAGCGGTTTAGAACGATCACGGCGGCGTATTATCGAGGCGCGCACGGGGTTTTGCTGGTGTACGACGTGACGGATGAAACGAGTTTTGAGAATGTGAGAAATTGGATGCGGAATATCGAGGCGCACGCGAGCGAAGGCGTGAAAGTGTGCCTGATCGGGAACAAATGCGATTGCGAAGAGTCGAAGAGGAAAGTGACGAAAGACCGGGGGATGGCGTTGGCGAAGGAGTTCGGGGTGCCGTTTTTTGAGACGAGCGCTAAGAGTGGGTTGAGAGTGGAGGAGGCGTTTAGCGCCATGGCGAGGAGCTGCGTGGGAGAGAGTAAGAGTGCGACGGGAAATAATAGCGGCGGGGGTGGTGGAACGGTCAGATTGAGAGAGACCGCGAAAGGCGGTAATAAGAGTAGTTGTTGTTAGAGAGACAGAGAGAAAGAGAAAGCTCTTTGAACTATAGCATGCGTATCTAATATCTATATATTCTTCGGAAGAATATCACACAAAATTTCACCTAAAAAGCTTATGCGCGCTGCGTGCAAAAACGAAAGTAGCTCAGCGTGTTGGAACCGCCAGCACAGTACTCAAAGTCGCACGTTGGATGCGCGGCAACTGCGGATAGAATGGTTTCTTGCTTGCACAAAGGTGGGGCGATAGGTTTGTGGCCGTAACCGGGGCAGTGATCGCCCTCTTCATCCTCCCACTCCTCGTACGTTCCTCCTTCCGCGTCGTTTTGAGCGTCGTCGTCGTCGTCGTCGTCGTCGTCAATATTCCAAAGCTTCGCCGTTCTCGTCTCCTGCATCACAGCAGTTCTGTCATCAATCCACTGATACGACTTCGGGTTATTCGCCATGACGTCTAAAATGAGAATTCCTGAATCGTTTACGTTCGGAACGATTAACTTTTGCCCGTCAATGGACCACGAGCACGTGCGTTTGTCTCGGCCATTCCATTTAGTAATTTGCGAGGAGATGGCTTCTTCTGTTTCGGTTTGCGTCGCGATTGTTACTCCAGTCGCAGTCAAGCCTCCTCCGGCGGCACCGAATCGCTCGGCCTCATCTTGCGTGATGTGAGTCGGAGCCGTAGAGGTCCACGGGTTAGGTGGACAATGCGCGTGCGTGATGACCCCAAGAGACGATGTCGCGTGATTGTTTCGTTTTATATCAATGACGCCCGTGCGCCCGTTGGAGCAATGAAAGGCAACGCGAGAGTGATCTTTCGGATCAAAATCTGCCCAGTAGACTTCAGATTTGCTCGCGAAGGATCTGCCGTGGATTTTTGAAAACATGTTAGACACGCTCCACGAACAGAGCTCCTTGTCCGGTTTTATTCCAGTAAATCCGCGATGTTCGTTCGCTTGCGTATAAACAGCTTTCCTCGCGTCCCAGATAACAACTCTGCCCGAAGAAGATGCCGCACAGACGAGCTGACCGTCGTTCGTGACATTCACGCAATTCAAGGCACTCGTAGTGGGAGAGCTGAAAATGGAAACCGGTCTTACGTGATTGACTCTCTGTCGAAGATCGAACGTGAAGACGCTCCCAACGCCTGTGGCGGCAAAAAGGCAGTTTCCATCGTCGCACGAAGCAATAGATGTAATGCCAAGCGTGTCGCTCACATCAGATGGGTGCGAAGCGTTGTGCGCCGGAGTAACGACTAAAGCTTGCGAGTACGCGCTGAATCCAGGAGAATGCGTTGGTGTTGGCATCGGGAGACTACTTCTTGTCGCCATTGTCGTTGCTCCTACTGCAGACAATTCCGTTGGAGAAGTAGAAGCTGTACCAATTCTCCCTCTTTCGACGTCGTGAAATGAAATCCTATCACTTCTCTTTGATACCGTCGCCAACACACCTTCTTTCACCCATAAAATGCCATCCACAGGATCTGCAACAAACTTCTTATACACCGGCGCGTATATGCTCGACAACAACGAATGATTGTCTCCACCTGACGCTTTTTGGTTCACATCCGACGTTCGATGAACCGAAACCGTCCCACCTCCCCCAGCGCACGCTAAAAACTTCCCCCCGCTAAATCTATCAAATTCTACGCACGAAAACACATTCTCCACGCTCCCCATCCACTGCGCGGTCTGATCTCTTGGCAACCACATTTGACTCGTCGCGCGCATCGTCGCACCTTCTCGTCTTCCATACTCTTTCGGTAACGTGATCATCTCCTCCACTGCTTCGTCTTCTTCGGGTAACTCCATCGTCGGTACTCCTCGCATACGCATAAACTCTTCGAACTGTCTTGCCATCTGCACATTAAACATCTCACCATTTCCTTCCTCCGCAACACCGTTTCCCGCTCTGCTACTACCTGCAAGATACATCGGTCGCTCGGCTATCCCGTGCAAAACCGTATTATGCATCGTTCGCCTTTGCTCGAGAAGTCCGCGTTCGCTCGCGCTGAACCCGCCGAAGACGCCTGTCTTGTTACCGCGGCGGCGTCTCTCCTTCTTCCGTTTCATCGAACATCGGTACGCGTACGCCACCCGCACCAGCCGCTCGAATCTTTTCCTATTCATTTCATTCTTTTCTTTTTCGTCTCCTTCGGTTCTGTGTCGCGCTAAAGCATCTCCCGCCAGTCTCGCCCACCGTTTCAAAACGCTCGATTTTTTCTCCCTTCTTCTCCTTCTTCTCTTCTCCTCCTCGACGGCCTCGTCGCTTCTCTCGACGACTGCGTTCACATTTTCAGTCTCAAAACCCAACGACTCGCTGTTATCGTTTTCGTCCTCGATGTCGTTCATCTTCGTTGTCGTCGTCGCCGGCGTCGTTTCTTCGATCGCTCCTCTTCTGTCCTCGTCGTCCTCCTCCTCGTCGTCGTCGTCGTCGTCGTCGTCGCCCGTCTTCGCCTTCTTCTTCGCGTAGAAGAATGCGTCCAAATTTCGTTGATGTTTTTCCCGAGGCTGCTTTTTTTGCTGCTGATTTTGCTCCCGCTGCTCGCGACCAAACGCGAGCGGAGACGAAGACGAGCGAGGCGGCGGCCGAGTCATTTTTCGCGCTCTCCGTTTCGTCCTCTCTTCCTCTCTTTCGCGTTCGTTCTCGCGCAAGCGCTCGTTTTGAAATTCTATGAAGAGCAACGGGGTGAGAATTCAAAAAAAATAGAGGAAACTGAGAACGAAATTCACAACGAAAAGCTCAAAAGCACACACGCGAGCATAAATGTGTGTTTTATTTCAAGTTTGATTTTAGATATTAAATTAGCAGTAGTACTGTTACAACAAAGTTTCATCAATTCTAAACACCAGCGTGTGACGTGCCGTTGCTCGACGCACTGACGTTGCCACCGGTGCCGTTATTCGCGCAAATTTTACCGAATACCGGACCTCGCGCCGAGAGCGACGAAGATAAAGGCGAAAAGCCTTCATTCAAATACCCCGGTTCGTTCAGAACGATTACACCGTGAGGCGCACCGATGTTATTCTTGTGTGCATATTTTGGTTGTTGGCTAATGTTGCTGTTTTTCTCGTCGCTGTCGTCCTCGTTTAATGCTTGCAACTTGCGCAAGTAAAGATCCGCACGAGCGGTTTGCGCGCGAAGATTTCCGTGGACTCTGGCAAGTTCTTCTCGTAAAGCACGGACTGTGCGTTTAAGCGTTTCGTTGTCTTCCATACCTGTCGTAGAAGGTGACGATGAGGACTGTCGACGTTCTTTATCTTGCTGTCCCTCCAATAACGCGACAGATTCGCAAGGGTCGCGAACTTCCACGTTCTCACCGTTCCGCCACCTCCGAATGACCTCGTTTAACGAATTAATTTCGATCAAGAACGAGTCGTGACCGTGAGGTGAATCTATGGTATATAGCTGCGCGTTTGGCATGCAATCGGCGAGTTCTCTCTGCAAGGCAAACGGATACAGGACATCCGAGAGAATACCTACGACGAGAGTGTCGTGGGTGAGTTTTGAGAGGACTCGTTCGTAATCGCCGTTTTCTCGCCCTCGAGAGACATCGTGGGAATCTAAAGTGTACGTCAACTGCAAGTAGCAGTTGGCATCGAATCGCTGGATGAACTTTTGGCCCTGGTATTGGAGGTAACTCTCGACTTGCCAATACGGGACGTTGTTGTGGTCGAAGGATTTTCTTTTCTGTTGCGTTTGTTCTCCATCCTGTGTCGTCGCTTTGTCATCACCCTCCTGCTTATCATTCATTTTCTCATTCTCATTCTCACTTCCTCCTCCTCCTCCTCCTCCTCCTCCTCCTCTCACTGGATGTTCTCTTCCTTCCACGTTCATCCTCGAGAACTTCTCGTCCATGCTCACAGGCGCTCGATAACTTAACATAGCCATCATCCGACTCGTCGCCAACCCGTCCTTCGGCCCCCCTGATACTACATCGTAATCTCCGCCTTCGAAATTCACATCGCTCACGATCGCGTGTCTTTGTGCCTCTCCGATTCCAATCGCCCAATCGGTGTGTTTCCCACACCCGGCGATCAACACTAACTTCTCGACAAACTCCGGGAAACTTGCCGCGAATTCCAGCGCCAACATCGCGCCCATCGATCCTCCTATGCACATGGACAACTTCGTGACCTTCAACTGATCCAAAACCATCTTCTGCAAATTTACGTTATCTCGTATCGTCACCGGTGCGGGGAATCGACTCCCGTAAATCTTCCCAGGCGTTTCCGGATTTTCCGAAACCGGCGACGCCGTCCCGTACGGCGACCCGAGGTAGTTGCAACACACTATGAAATCCTTCTCCAAATTTAACGAACACTTCGTCTCCGCGTCGTCTTCTCCGCCGCTTCCGAGAAATTCCGACCACCACTCGTCCACGTTGCTGTTGCTCGTCAGCGAGTGTCCGACTAACACGCAGTTGTCCCCTTTATCGTTCAATCGACCGTACGTGGAGTAGCACACTTGCACCCGTTCCAGTCGAGCGCCGTTTTCCAATTGGAGGAAAGGGATGGTCATTAAAAGCGCGTTCGGGGGTGGACCAATCGCGGTCGATTTCATGTGGTCGTCCGGGACCGGTTCCGAGGATGATTTCGCGTCTCCTCCTTCTCCCATGATTACTCTTTTTCTTCTCGCGTCGTTGTTTTTCACGACGCGCGCGCGGTTGAAAAGTGTCGGCGATCCAACTTTTTTTTTATTCCAAAAGAATGGAATTGAAAACACACACACGCAACATTTCTGCGACAGAGAGATGACGCATCGCGAACAAACAAATCTCGCTCGCGTCTTTCTCTCGCGCGCCGAAACTCGGCGAGAAACGAGATCACGAATTTAGGCGTCCAAATGCAAAGTTTCGTCGCCTCTGGCGTTCGGTAAAGCATCGAAACATCGCGCATTGCGCGCGCAACATTTTTTTTTGTGCGTGTAAAAAAGCTTTCATCAGACAAGATATTTTTGTCTCGCGGCGTCCACAAACAGCGCGCGGAGAAGACGACGATCGATCCATCCATCCATCCAAAAATGTCTCCGAAGAACACCGAGCGAAATAAACGCATCGTCGCGGCGCAAAAGAAACTTCACAACGCGTGCGCTCTCGGCGATCGCGCTTTGCTCGAAGAAGCCGTCCGAGATGGCGCGGACGTTTCGTCTTCGTTTGTTGTTGGGGAAGAAGACTTTGAGGACGACGACGACGTCAACGGCAACGCGGGAGGAAGAGGAAGGGCGTCGTTGTTACCTTTACACCTCGCCGCGAGAAACAACCACGCGAAGATTTGCGAGGATTTAATCTCCAGATTTGCCGTCGAGGTGGACCAGGAGGACGAGAGAGGGCGCACGGCTTTGTTCCACGCGATCGCGATGGATCGAGCAGACGTGGTGAAAGTTTTGGTCGAACGCTTTCGGGCGGACGCGAACCACGCGGACGGAACGGAGGAGACGCCGACGTCGATGTGCGCAAAAGTTGGGAGTTTGGAGTGTTTGGAAGCGTTGCTGTCATCGTCGTCGAAGAGTAGTAGTGGCGACGCTGATGATGCGACGACATCGACGAGGGAAGTTCCGGACGTGTGCACGGCGAGGGGTCAGTTTCGGTTACCTCCGATGGTGGAGTGCGCGTGTGCTCGGACGGATTGGCAAACGTTTCCGAAAGTCGCGGAGAGATTGAGACGAGAAGTCGCGAAGCAACGTTTTAATGGGAGAGTGGAAGACGTGGACGTGGAGTATTTTGAGATCCAAGTGAATGAAAAAACAAAGAAAAGGAGAAGTTTGTTGATGCTAGCGGTTGGGTTAGGGAACGCGCACGCGGTGCGATTCTTGTGCGACGAATGGAAGGTAGATATTCATCGAGCGTCGGAGGAAGGCGAAGATGGAGAGAGTTTTGGACCGTTGGAATTAGCGAGAGCGGGGAAGTTTAAGGAATGCGAAGAGGAATTGTTGAAACGAGGCGCGAAAGAGAAGGGGAAGAAGAAGACGAAGGAGAAGAATTCAAAGGTGAAAGTTGCATCGGAAGCGGCGGAGGGGGACGGCAGTCTCAAAGAGAAGAAAGCCCGCTTGAAATCGCTCGCAAAGGAAAGAGAACGCCTTAGTTTCATCGTTCAAGCGAACGAGGACGAAGTTTTTCAATCGAGCATGCGCGAACCACGGATAAAAGCGGCGGTAGAAGACGTGATGGAGAATTTCATGAGCGTGAAAAAATACGCGGAAGACAAAGACGTGATGGCGGCGTTGTCGAAGTGGCGAGGCTGTCAAAGATTTTTCAAGCAGCGAGGCGAGAAGGTGTCGTTTGAAGAAATTGTCGTAAATTTGGAGAAATGTGGTGAAGAAGCGGTGAGAAAACGCAAGCTACGCATTGAACATCTGGGAGAAACGATCGCAAAAGAGCTCATGGAAGTAGCGTCTTCGTTGCCTAAAAACGGAAACACTCAAAGCATCGACAAAAACAATAAATATGCCCCAGACGACGACGATAACGACGACGACGACGACGACGACGAATCGATGAAAAGAGAGAAAAATTCAAAGATGTTTTACTTGCGCGTGATCATCGCTATAATTCAACTGTTACCGCTCGTGTACGTGTTGTACTTGAGATTGTTCCGATCAAAAGACTTGAAATTTACTTTTGAAAAGACAAAAAAAACATCGTCCTTGGGAAGCGGCATGGCGTTCGATGCGAGCGCTTCGGAGTTATAGGATAGAGAGATTAGACGTTAAATAGTTTAACCTATATAATAATACAATAGACAGAATAGCATCAATTCATTACGTCATCCTACAGAACGCGGCGAGGAAGAGCGAACGCTATTTTCGCGCGATCTCGTGTGATATTCTTGCAAGACTAAATCCGCCGAGGCCATCTCATCGTCTAGCTGCGCCGTGGTCTTCTTCGAGTCGTTCACTGCAGGCTTTTTTGATGGAACGTCTTCTTTCTTACCCACGTTAATTCTCGGCATCGGAGGAATAGAATATTCTTCTTGCTGTTGTTGGCTTTGTACATCGCGAAGCTTTGAGCCTCTCGGAGGACTTTTCACTTTCGGTAAAACGATCTTCTTTGAAAACATTTGCGCCTCGCGCAACTTCTCCTCCAAGATTTGCAACTTCCGCTTCTCCTTTTCCAATTTTTCGTTCGCGAATTCATCCGCTTGCTGTTGAGCGTCGTTGATCATGTTGTCCGCGCGTTGCATTGCTTCGAGTTTGGCAGCCTCTGCTCTTTCGGCACGATCGCGATAAAAAGCAGCTTCCTTTTCTGCTCTAGCAGCCGATTGTCTTGCCGTTCGAACTGCGTCCCTCGCCGCGTGTTTCGTTTGTTCCGCCACTGCGTGCGCACCTTGCAACGCCTGCCACGTTTGCTTAACGCGCTTTTCGAGACGCAAATTTTCATTTTCCAACGCGCGAAACGCTTCGGATGCATCTCCGGAAGATGTCTTCAGTGCCGCCTCGGCTTGAGAACGTCTTGCGTCTAAATCTGAAACTTCTTGCTCGAGCTGACGAATCTTATCGAACGCCTCTTCGGCGTGTTCGGCGTGCTTTTCTGCCTCAATCATCGCCGCTTCCGCGCGTTTAGCTTTAATGACTAACTCCTTCACTTCGAGTTCGAGCTCTTTGATTCGCTTAGAAAATTTGATCGCGTCTATCTCGAACTGTTTTGAAGCTTTAAGTTTGGTAAGCGCATCCTCGAGCTCTCTCTGCACGTGTTGCTGATCCTTTTCCGCTTGCTCTTTCTTGAGGCGCACATCGCGTAATCCGTCGGCTAATCTTTGGACGAGGCTTTTTGCGTTTGCTAATTCGGCGTCGACGTGAGCCGCTTTCTCTTCCGATGCCTTTTGCGCTCTCTCGGCGGTTTCGACCGCCATCGTCAATCTATCCACGTCCCTGTCCGTGCGCGCTTCAATTTCTTTACATCGTCGTTCGACGCGCGCAATTGCAACATCTGCACGTTTCTCGGCTCCTGCAGCATGCTTGCGAGCATCAGCCAACGCTATTCGCGCTAGTGCGACTTCATCCGCGTGCTTTCTTGCCAAACTTGTCGCTTCCATTGACTCCATCCTCGCTGCGTCCGCTGCAATCTTCGCAGATAACTTAGCGTCTTCCAAAGCGGCTTCGGCTTCTTCCGCGCGAGTCGTTTGCTCCCGAATGGATCGCATGAAATCAGCTCGCGCGTCTTCGAGATCTTGCGCGAGATCGTTGCGTTCAGCTCGAAGTTCCTCAGCCGCGCGAATGGCTTGCATTTTCTCGTAGTAGTTCGCCGTCGTCGGCTTGAGGTTTTCATCGCGCTCTTTATCCGAAACGGACGCTTTATACGCCGAAAACTCCAACTTTATGCGGTCAATCTCCGCTCTTAAATCGCTTTTCGCTCTTTCCGCGTCGTCTCGAAGTTTTATCGTCGTGGCGATTTCGTTTTCGAGATCCTTAATTTTTTTCGCGTACGCTCTTTCTACTTCTTTCGCGGCTGTTTTCGATAGTGTTTTCTGCGCCTGCGTCGCCATCTCGAGTTGTCGTTCGACGTGCTTACACGCCTCCGTTTTCGCTTTCAACTCTTTGTCCAGTGCGTCGACTTTTTCGTTGAGTTTTGTAATGACTTCGTTCTTTTCGTTCTCGAGCGAGGCATAACGCGTAACCGCCTCTTTCGCGTCCAATACAGCTCGCTCTTTTTCCTCGTTGATCTCCTCTCGATGTTGATTGGACGCTACGAGCTCGTCGCGAAGCGCTTCCATCTGCGCCAACAGGCGCGTCTCTGTCTCTTTCTTCGTCTCGTTCAGTTCTTTTTTGGCGATCGATTTCGTTTGTTCGAGTTCTTCCTTCAACATTTCAATTTCTTTCGATTTCGCTTTCTTAATGTCAGCGAGTTCTTTACTCACCGCTTCCGCGTTGCTCCCGAGCGTCTCGATTTCTTTCTGTAAACTCGAATTTGTTTGCTCTAGCTCTTTCAAAAGCGCTGGTTTGACCTTGGGCGTCTTCGGCGTCGTCTGCGCTTGCTCGATGGATTCTAAACGCTCTTCCAATCTCGCTTTTTCGCGCTTTAAAGAATCGAGTTCTTCGAGCGCGGAATCTCTGGCGAGCTCTGCGGATTTCGAACGCTCCGCATAGTTGTTTGCGCGACGTTCGCTCGCGTCGTGAATTTGACGCATAGAATTAAGCTCCGCGCGAAGACTCGCCAAGGTTTCGTTTCCAGTATTCATCGAAAGATCGTTTTCATCTTCGTCGCTGTCGTAGGAATCATCCGATAACGGTCCTCTTTTCTCCTTTTTGTTGTTCTCATTCTTCTTGTTCGTGGTCGCGAGCGCGCCGTCCTTCTCTGAGTTCGCCGCCTCTTCGTTGGAATTCAGCGCTAAGGATAATTCTAACTCTTTCGCTAACGCGGCTAAATTCTCATCGCGCATCTTCAACTCCGACTGCGATTTCTCAAAAGCTTCAGTGAGAATGGCAAAGTCATTTGATAGCGTTAGCATTTCGCGTTCGAGCGACGAACACTTCTCGCGCTCCATCGCCAATTCTTCGTTGGCTGCATCTAATGCATCCGCCGCATTTTTCGCCGCAGCAGAGGCGTCCGCGCAGTGCGACTCTAGTTTTTCTATTCGCGTTTCTAATTCTTTTACCAAAACTTCCCTATCCGTGGTGGTGTCGGCGTTGTTGTCGTCATCGTTTTCATCGTCTTCTTTCGTAGTTGCCGTCGTCGTTTCGTCGTTGCTCGCTCTTCGCGCCTCCATCAATTGTTTCTCCAACTCCTCAATCTTAGCGCCATCGGTCTTTGCGCGAGTAGCGGCGGCTTCCATCGCCACCCGCGCCGTCTTAATCGCTCTCTCAGCTTTCTCTTTCGCTTTATTCGCCAACTCTTTCTGCGTCGCCACTTCCAACTCCAACTGATCTTTTTCCATCTGAAACGATTGCGAAATGACCGAAGGCGATTTCGGCGTCGACGGCGGTTTCGAACGCGGTGTCGCCGGCGGCGAAAACGTCGTCGCATCTCCACCAGCCTTCTTCGCCTTCTTCTCTTCGTTCTCCGCGACTACCGCATCCAAGGCGTTCCGTAAACTCTGAATCACCTCTTCGTCGTGTTCCTTCTCCTCCCGATAACTTTGCTTCACCACCTCCAACTCTTTCGTCGCGTCTTCGCACGCGAAACGAAGCAACTTCCCATCCTTCTCAAACTTCTCCCTCTCGTTCCTCAAAGTCTCTCTCAACTCATCTCTCTGCGATTCAAATTCTTTCTTCTTCCTCTCCGCCTCTTCCTTAAACCTCTTCTCCTCGTCCAACCGCTTCTTCGTTTCCGTAAACGACGAAACCGCTCTCTGCAAATTATGCTCTAAACCTTCTATTCTCTGCGCGTACACCGAAGACGTCTTCGAGACGTGCTCGTCGAAGCGCCGCTTCGCGTTTTCTTCGCGCTCCAGCAACCGCTCCACCTCTTTCTCGAGCTTCTGATTCCGTTTTTTCGCCTTGGCGTATTTTTCTTTGTAATCTTTCTCTTTTTCTTTCTCATCGTCGTCCCCGTCCAAATCTTTCGCGCTGCCGCTCAACGCTCCCGGCAGTGGAACCTGCGACGAAAAAATATACACAGAGAGAGAGAAAGAGAGAGGGCGTGAGCGCGCGTTTCAAAGAGAGAAAGAACCGAAAAAGGGAAACCCCCCCGCGCGCGTCAGAAAAGAAGCGCGTCGTTTTTTGCGCGAAAGAAATTTCGAACCGTTTCTGAAAGAAAAAAGTAACACCACAAAGCAAAAGAGAGACAGAAAATAATAAAATCGCGCACCTCTTTCTCCGAAGAAGAAGAAGAACCAGAAGAAGAACCAGAGGAAGAGCGACGCGTCGTCGTCTCCTCCTCTTCCTCCTTCTCCTTCTCTTCCTCTCTTTTCGTCGTCGTCATGACGACGAGAGAGAGAAGAGAGAGAGAAGAGAGAAAAGAGAGCGATTTCAGAGCTCAATTTTTCTTATTTTTTATAACGAGAGTCGTGAAAAAGTTTTTCGAAAAAAAGAAAAAAAGGACGAGACGACCCCTCTGAGTTTCGGGAGAAAAATGAGAGACACTTTTCTCTTCGCAACAACGCTTTCGCATAAACGCACACACAGAGAGAGAGAGATAAAAAACGCGCGACGATACCATGAGAGAAAACGCCGCCACACACACCGCGGGGGGATACTTTTTGAGAGATTTTTCGCGGTTCCTCGCGTCGGCTCGAATGGAAGAAGCGAGCGCGAGCGGGAGGAAGACGAGAGACGATGATGTGGAGGCGAGGATGCGGACGCCGTCGTCCCGAAAAGAAGACGACGACGGCGCTGTTGGTAATAGCAACGACGGCAACAACAACAACGGCAACAACAACAACAACGGCAACAACAGCGCGGCGGATTCGCTGAAAGACGCGGCGGATTATCTGTTCAAGAAACCGAAAGAGCAGATAGAGGAGGAAGAAAAGAGGAAGAAGAAGAAGGAAAAGGAGAAGCCGAAAGTGTATAAACCGATACAGATTCCCACCGCGGAGGAGCAGATGCAAGGGGACGTGATGAATAACTGCGCGGTGAAGACGGTGTTGTCGGGAGTGATGGGGGGATTTTTAGGGATCGCGATGGGGATATTTTTCGGGGCGTTTGAAGCGCCGGATCACACGCTGACGCAGAAGAAAGTGTCGATCGCGGAGACGTTGAAACAAACGGCGCGGAATACGGCATCGAAATCTTGGTCGTACGCGAAAGGCTTCGCGGCGTTTGGCGCGCTGTACGCCGGGAGCGAGTGCGTCGTCGAACAAACGAGAGCGAGGCACGATATTTATAACAGCGCGTACGCGGGATGTTTTACCGGAGGAACCATGGCCGCTAGGGCTGGACCGAAGGCGGCGTGCATTGGATGCGGGACGATGGCCGCGTTGAGCGTCGCCATGGATCACTTTATGGGTTTGCATTGAGGCGTTGTACTTGGTAGTTTAGTATGAAATAATTAAAAAATTAACTCAGGAAAGAACCGCGGCTTCTCACGCGGTATTCGTCTCTTACTTTTACAAACTAATATTAAAAGTTTATGATTGAAAAAACACTCTCTCTTGGGTTTCGTCTTCTCTCGCCTGATGCTGCTCAGTACATATACAGTATTATATACACACACTCTCTTATACACTTCTTTGTTCTTCTTTTACACGCATCATCGACGAAACGACTTTATAAAACAAAATATAACGTACACTTCCCAAAAAATTTCTTCTTCTCTCTTCGTACAAATGATTTAATTTTAATGGTACACAAATAACACAGAAAGCAAACAGAGCCATCATCACTTGTTATTATTCACAGCGGTAGTAGGACTGGTTGTGGCGGTGGTATTCTTGTCGTTCTCACCGGCTAAGACCATCAGTAAAACCGCACCGTCGTAATCCGTGACGACAAAGGGAGAAGACACTCGCATCGGACCACCCATTTCTGGGCGCCAACCGCCAACAATTCCTCTCACTTTTGGCTCGATGCTTTTCTTCGTGTGGACGGTGTGACGAACTTTTAACGGTGCGTTGGCAAATCCAGTTCTCGCGGCGTTTGCCGCAGCGACTGCCGCAAATCGACCCGTCGCGGTCAGGTTGTCGGTGTTGGTCGTCATGGCCGTTTCGGTATTCGACGCGTCAACCACAGCCGCAGAAGCAGGCGCCGCCGCCGCTGCTGCTGCCGCCGCCGCTGTAGCTGCGGCGTGACTCGCTGTCCCAGCCGACCCGTTTTTTCTCCGCTTTTGTCGTGGTACGATTACACTCACCACGTGACCATCCTCGTCGCCGGCCAACTTACCGAGTTTGAACCTCACGCCGCACGCGTTACACAACGTCTTCGGACCAAACGGGCCGTTCCGCCACAGTGGCGTTTTCTGCGTCCTGCAAAACGCGCAAGTCTTGCTCGCGCACGGTTCTGGTAACGAATCGTCGATGATTGGTTTCGCCAGCTGTGGTTGTTGTTGTTGCTTTGAATCTTGTTCTTCTACTTTCTCTTCGTTTTTGTGCCGCCGTCTCGCCTTCTGAGGATGTTCAACCTCTTCGTCGGAAAGCGGAGACTCTTTATGACTCGTCGCCTCAGAAACATCTGAACGACTTTTCGCTGCGTGTTTCGTCATATCTCGGAGCCCCTTAGCAGTAGAAGTCTTCTTTGCCGCGCCGGCGCTCGGCGCCGCCTGCGATTGTTGTTGTTGGAACTGCGGCATCGCTCCCATCATCGCCCCCACGGGAAAGTTCCCCGTCGCCGCCGCCGCTACCGCCGCCGCGTTCAGGTTCATCATCGCCGCCGCGTTGTTCCACATCTGCGACATCAAAAAAGGGTTTCCAAAGTAGTTATTCGGCGGCGCCATCGCGGTATTTTGACCGCCCGCTACTCCAACCGGAAAGGTATTGCCGTCGTTGGCGTTGTCGCTCGACGGTTGACCGTACGCGTTCGCATACGCCGTCGGTCTCACCACCACGTCATTGTTCGCGTTGGTGTTCGAGTTGTTGTTCTTCGCGTGCATTGCGAGATAGCTGTTTATCACGAAGTAAGTAAAGTTGAAAAGAAGAAGAAGAAGAAGTCAATAAATACAGAGAGTCAACACTGACAAAAAAAAAACGAGGTCAAAAATCGAAACGTCGTCGGTGGGTTAACCAAACACACGTGTTTTCGTTTCTAACGAACTCTTTTTGCCCCCCTCTCAGAAAAAAAATCGGCTCGCGCGAAAAATCGGTCCCGCGCGCGTCGCGCGTCGCGGGTAAAAGTCGGCTTAAACCCGGCGTAAAAACGAACGCGTCAACTTTTTTACGACGCGAAACGACCGAAAAGCGGCGCTAAAAACGATCGCGCGTACCCTCGATTCGCCATCTTATTTTTTTGCTCGTTACTTTTTGGATTCAAATTTAAACGGCACCCTCGCGTTCTTTTCCGCGAGAGAGGAGGTTACACGAAAAAACGAATCGCGTCTTTTTCGCACGCGCGCGAAGAAATGCGCGCGCTTTTGCGCGCGACGTCGGGTGAAGAAACCTCTTTCGCGCGAGCTTCGAGACTTTTTTCTTCGCGCGCTCTTAAAATCAAATCGCGCTTTTTGTGTGAGTTTATAAACGCGGAACGCGCGCGCGAATTTTGTGCAGTTTTTTTTTTGTGTGTGCGCCGATGTTCAAATACGTGTAACTGTATTTTGCTTGGTTCTGCTTCGTCCTCCGGCTGGTTTCTTCCCGCGTGAACGGATGAGTTTTGCGATCTCGAAAAAAAAATTTTGGTTGCCCTAGCGCGAGAAATGAACCGACGCAATACTACGAAGCGGCATGTTAAGTGTGCTTTTTGCTGAAGAAAAAAATACGGCGAGTAAAAGTTATTCGTTTTTAATGTACACGCCGTCGTTTAAATGCGTTAATTTTTTAGACAGACTCTCTTCTACATGGTTTTCGGACACTCGACGACGTGCCTGAACGGCACCGCTCTTCTCGGCACGTCGCCGTCGTCCTCGAACTCTAACAAGAACTCGCCGTATTCGCCCGAAGGCGCCGTTCTCGCGGCGCTGCGAACGACTTTGGCTTTGTAAAAAGTGGTCGTTTGAGGGTAGACGGCGAGGACGTACGTGCCGTCGTCGAAAGTTGTAGCGCCGTGCGACGGATTCGCCGTTTTCGGGAGCGGAATGACGCACGTTTTCGCGGATAATCGGTACGTGGTTTCTTTCGACTCTTTGCCTCCGGTTTTCTTCATGTTTTTCGTTCCTTTTTTGTTTCCTCCGGCGTTGTTCTTGTTCGGGTTGTTTTTGTTCGTGTCGTCGTCTGCATCGACGATGTCATACTCATCCGTCGCGGGAATGTATCGAAGTACGGTTCCAACGATCCACTCGTGCGCGCCTGGGCCGATATTCAACTCGCCGATGTTAGCGGCGACTAAATCGCCAACCTGTGAATTTTTCTTCTGCCCTCCAGACGGTTGCTCGTTTCCTAGTCCCGGTAAGTTTTCGCTCGAATTGTTCCCACCTGCGCCACCCATTCTGGACCCTTGCCTACTAGGCCCTCTCGTCGGCGTCCCTATATCCATATCCATCGCTTTATTGCTACTCATGTACTTCTCCTCCTCTCCAAACTCCTGGTTCGCCTTCAACTCCTCCCGATACCGCTCCAAATCTTCGTCCAATTGTACCATCACGTTCTTCTCTAATATCTCCAACGCTAACGTCGCCAATCGCATCTTTTCTTTCGATAACATCTCCGCGTGTTCGTGTGATTCGTCTATATCTTTCCTCAGCTTTAAAATTTTCGTCTCGTTGTCTTTCGAAAGGCCTCGCGAGTGTAACCCAGGCAGCTCTAAGCACTCGTTCACTTTCTCTTGAATGTCGTCTCGAGTTTTCGAAACTCGGTGGTCTAAGTCAGCCATGGTGTTTAAAATGCGCTGGAATTCCGACGGGACGTCTTGATTGACTGCATTTTGAAAAGAATGTCGTCGTCGTCAGAAGAAGAAGAAGACGAGAGAGAGAGAGAGAGAGAGAATACTCGTCAGTCTGCAACAATTCAGAGAGCTTTTCCCCGACAAAGGAGAGGGATCGGAGACGTTGGTGGACGGCCCACGAGAGCGCAGACGAGAACGCATAGATAAAAAAGAAGAAGAAAGACTCGAACGAAGAGATACGAGATGGAGATGACGATAAAAGAAGAAAGGCGATCACTTACCGTCCACGTACTTCTCCAGGTACGTCATCGCGCCGTCCATTTTTTCCCTTTCTTTTTTGGCGAGAATTCGCGTATTTCAAACTCCAATTCTAGGGCAAATTCAGCACACTTGATCACGGCAAAACGCGCGCGTTTATACCAAAGAGAGATAAAAAAGAACGAGAAAAACAGTCATGTCTGACTTCAAAGACATGCTGGGCATCCCTCGGGAGAACCCGAACGCCGGGTTGGCGAAGAAAGCTTCGTCTTTACAAAAGAAGGAAGTCAAGCCGAAAGGCATGAGCCGAGAGGTGTGGCAAATCGTTCGGGGAAACCAACAACAAGCGATGAAGAGCGGGATCATGGCGAACGCGGTGAACGGAGGAGGAGGAGGAGGTGGAGGAAGTGGGGATCACGCGATGATGATGATGATGGGGGAGAAAGGAGTCGACGCTTTGGCTTCGCTGGTTCCGAGCCACGCCGGGTTGAAGACGAAGAGGAAAGTTTCCGCGAGGAAAGTCTCTTGGTCGTGGCAGCCGTTTAGGAATTCGGCTCGCACGGACGGGTTGATGTTGAAGCATTGGGTGAAGAAGAACATCGGCGCGGCGGCGGCGGTTGGAGGGAAAGACGGTGGTGGAGTCGCGGGTACTGGTGGGAAGCTTTTACCGGGAACGGGTTTAGAAGCGACCGGGTATGGGGTCGATATCGGCGGCGACTACGCGTTCGCAAAGTATAACAAGAAAGTAGAAGTGCCCGAGTTCAACGACAGAGAATACGAGAGATGGCTCGCGAATTTAGATTCGAACGAAGCGAAACCGAAAGCTTCCGATAACAAGAAAGAAAACGACGAAAATCAAGAAAATAAAGAGAGTTTAATGAACGACGACCGACTCGCGTTCAAGCCGTGGTCGAAAGAGGAGACGGAATATTTGTTCGAAATGTTGCGAAGATTTGATTTACGGTTTATAGTTGTTAAAGATCGATGGTCGTGCACGGCGAGTCCTTGCGAAAGGAGCATCGAAGATATGAAGACTCGATATTATCAGGTGTGCAGAGCGTTGGTGAGAGCGCGAGCGTCGAGTAAGGAAGAAGCGGAGGCGCATTTGATTTGTAAGACGCCGTTTGATCCGCAACACGAGTTAATGAGGAAAGAAGCGTTGGAGACGTTGTTGGCGAGGACGAACGCGGCACACAAGGAAGAGGCGGATATATTGGCTCAGGTGAAGAAAATCGAAGCTGATAGACGCGCGGAGACGCACGCGTTGTTGCAACGACAACAAGCGGTGTTCGCGCCGAATAGGTTTGCCGCGCACGAGAAGCGAGCGAAGATTGAGGAGATTAGAAGGGATTTCGAAAGCGACATGCCGCACCACGGCGTACCATGCACGACAACGCACACGAGTCGAGACGATGTGCAGCCGGGAGTATACCCGAGATCGCAGAGGGCGGTGGAAGTAGCGGCGGAAATAGCGGGGAGAGATGCGCCGAATTCGGGGTTGGGACCGAGGTATGCGAAACGGTTGGACCAATCGGTGGAGGAGTTGGGATGTCCGGAACCGAGAAATGGAACAAAAGCAGCCGTGGCTGGTTGGTTGCGTTTAAGAAAACAATGTGGCATATATTTGACGTTGAGAAAACAGTTAGCGTCGGCGCACGAGAAGTTAGTGCAAGCGGGTAAGTTGGCGGCGATTAAGTTACCTCCGGCGACGGCTTCAGGACCGGCGCACACGGGGAATATTCCGCAGACGCCGACGGCGGGAAATAGAGGAGGTTTTAGTAATAACGATGGAGTTCCAGCGGCAGAAGGGAACACGAAGCAGCAAACGATCACGGATAGAAAGCCACCCGGGCAGAAAACGGGCGGCTTAAACATTGGATTTAGAGATACCGAAGAGAAAGGCAAGAAGGAAAAAGAGAAGGCAAAACCGACCAAAGCGGAGAAGAGAAAAGCGGAGTCGAGCGGCGCAGGTACGCGCAAAAAGAGACGAGGATAACTCTCATACACAGAACAAAGAAACATACTATTTTTAATAACACGTTCAATTTTGTATAGATATTTAGCGGCAATTACAACACGAGCAAAACAAAACGTAGCGGCGTACGAATGAAAACTCACTTTTTCACGACACCGAATGAAATCAAAAGCGCCCAAAATTCTGTCGCTGCCGTCGCCACAAGCATCAACGACGTAAACGTTTCAAAACCGCCAAAGTTCACGCCAGGTAATTTTTCCAAGACGAATAACGCCGCAAACAATTTCACTCCGGGCTCTGAAATAGCTTGCAAAGCGCCGAAGCCGTCTCGCTGCGATAAAGCGAGCATGCCGAGTTCCCATTTATTTTCCGGCAGCTTAGAGGCAGGCACCAGAAGTTTCTTTAAGACCACCCACGGGTCAACATCCCACGCTTCGATGTGTTTTACAACCTTGTTCCCCTCTAAAACGTGTGTAGTGTTCCCGCTCGCGGCTAACTTTGGCCGCCACGGCAAAGCGTCCACGACAGCCGAAAACTTCCAATAAAACGTCACACCATCTTCGCCTCTGTCCACCATTCGCAACACCTTACATTCGACGTCCTTCAAAGACGTCCCTAAGTTTCCAACGTTTTGTTTAAATCGATCTAAACCGGTAAACGAGACGAACGGATCCGCGAACACGCACTCGCTCGAATACGCGCACATCTCGGACTGACCCCCGATGAAATAATTGCTCTCGTAGTCGCCGCGAAGCGATTCGATAATCTCCTCTCTCGTCGTCATCGTCTTCTCTCCCTGAGATTCCAACGCCTCGCCGACATCGCCGGTATTCTTCTCATTCTTACCCCCGATCGCTTTCCCGAACTGCTCCGACGCCAACCACGCCGCTTTCAACGCCGGATTACTGGACGTCGTCGTTTCCGCATCTCCGTTCGCCGCTCGAACGACGACGTCGATTCCCCGTCGACGACGACGAGAAGAAGAAGAAGAAGGCGCGTTGTCGCGCTCGCCGTTGGTGCTATTTTTCGTCCATCTCGATCGAAACGCGACGGAGGAGGTACTCGTCGCGGTGGAAACGCTTCTCATCTCTCTCTCGCGCGCGTGTGTTTAAGTGAAGATTGCATCTTCACTTCAACACACAAAACTTTTCCCGGGGAGAAAAGGGGCACACACGCAGGAGACGATATAGAAGATGTGGGGACCACTCTCCTCCTTCCCTTCCGGGTTCATCAGCGGGTCGAGCTTTAGCGGTGGTAAAGACGACGAGAAGAGCGGCGGGTCGTCGTCGTCGTCGTCGTCGTCGTCGCTCTTTCAGCGACAACGACAACTTCGGCAACAACCGCAGCGGAGAGAAAAAGGCGCAGAAACCGTTGTCGCGAATTCTTCTTCTTCTTCTTCTTCTTCGTCCGGGGCTCCGAACGGCGCCGCGAGGCCGCCTCCGACGACGACGACGAGCGCTCCATCTGCTCTCGTTTCGAAACACCAACCGTTCGTTTTCGCGGCGCGAGCGACGACGACGTTTCTCTCGATAAGTCTCGCGACGCGACGAGATGTGGCATCTCGTCGGCGGAACAGACAACAGAGCGCGAACGAACCGTTCTCGAACGACCCGAATCGACGCGCGACGGACGTGCTGCTTCTTTCGTTGATCTCTGGATATTCGTTGCAACTGCTGACGAGACAGAAGGCGACGGCGGCGTTCGCGAAGGTGAACGCGGACGTCGCGAACGGACAATATTATCGACTAATTACGTCTGCGTTTTTGCACGGCGGGTTGTTGCACTTGTTCGTGAACGCGTACAGTTTAAACGCGATCGGGAGCACGGTGGAGAGGATATTTGGGAGGTCGCACGTGTATGCCGCGTTCGCCGCGAGCGCGGTGAGCGGGAATATCATGAGTTATAAGATGAGTCAATATCCGGCGGTTGGCGCGTCTGGGGCGATTTTCGGGCTCGCGGGCGCGTTTGCGGTGTATTTATATAGACATAAGGACGTTTTAGGGGTTGGTGCGGAGGAACAGTTGAACGCGTTGGGGACTAGCTTGGCGATTAACGCCGTGTACGGCGCAACGAGCGCGAGGATCGATAATTGGGCGCATTTCGGCGGGTTAGTTGGAGGGTGCGTCTACTCGTATTTGTTCGGACCGAATTTCAAGAGGGATAACTTAGGTAGAATGAAGAATAGACCGATAATTGATTTGCGATGAAATTTTGTGCGTGTTGCATCGTCATCGCACACTTCTGGTTCATCTATACATGTACGCGCGCTTTTTGATTTCATCAAAACATGAGATTGTTCTTTTTACACTATCGCAGCTCTGACAGGAACGTTTCGAATAACTTGGAGTTTTCATCGCCGACCAAAGATTTAGCGGATTCGTGCAACTCACTCAATAACTCCTTCACTCGTTCGGCAGTGAATGGACCGCCGTAAATGTCTGGATTTTCGGAAGACGTGTCGTTGAGGAGGCGAGAAAACTCTTTGCCGAATGATTTTGATTTCATAAACGGCGCCGCTTGCGCGGACGCGATCGTTCCATAAATGAACATCCACGCCAGTTTTACCGTTTCGGTTGCTTTTTGCGTGCCTCCTCGAATGCGCACCTCCTCGAATATGACAAAGAAAGTGCCCTGTGGTTTTTCGGCGATCTTCTTGCTCCCGTCGCCGCTTCTGCCGCGAACGACGTTCGACATGAACTTTACCAACGGAACGATGAGCACAGATATGACCGCGTCTCTCACCTCGGAGTCTTCGCAAAGCACTTCACAACACCTCGCTAAAGTCGCGAATATTCGCCACCTCTTCGGATCACCGTTCCCATGCATACCAAAGCTTCCAAAAAACGCAGGTGCGTTATATTTTGGATACACCTCATCCAACGCTTGGACAAACGCCAACGCCGCGCACTCCGTGGCGAGTTTCAAGCAATCTCGAGCGACTACACTGGATGCTTTCTCGCTTTCGTTTGACGTTTCCACAGCTGCATCGTGTAAATACTTATCGTATAACGTCTCTCCGTTTCCATTATCTATATCTGCGGTACAAATAGTTCTCAAACATTGCGCACCTTTGGCCGCGTACCACAGTCTCGTCCAAAGTTCGGTGTCTCCGAGGTTACTCGTCTCCTTTGGCGCAAATTGTAACAACGCCAACGCTAATCTAACCATTCTCATCGTTTCTACTTTCCCGCCAGATTGGTGCGCGTACTCCACAATCTCCGTGTTAAACGCGAAAGATGCGAACGTATCTAAAAACGCGCGAAATTCTTCCGTCTGGCCATTCCACGCGTCGCTTTCTACAATCTCGTGCACTTCTCTCGTCATCGCGTACGCCGCGTCGTAAAATGCCATCAGCATATTCTCTTCGTGTTGTAGTTCTGTTCCATTCGTGTTGTTCTCTTTTTGCGCCGTCGTCAAGGGGACCGGATACGTCGCCAACTCCGCCGCGCACTTGGCCATATCCTGTTCCCACATCTCCGTTACGATGTCCGCGCACGTCTTCACGATCCCGCACTTCAGCTCGAGATTCGCGCCGCCATCACTACTCTTCCTCCCTAAAAAATACGCCTCATCCATCGTCGCAACTCTCCTCAACGCGCACGACACACAGTCCAACACCGCTGGCGTCGGATCGTACCCGATCCTCTCAAAATAGTGCTTCACGCTCCTCATCGACCGCAACGAAACCACTCTTCGCAAAAGGTCCAAACTATTCATCAAATACTCCCCGAAACTCACCTCTTCGTCGTCGTCGCCTCTCTTCCCCGCCTTACTATTGGCAGCATCAATCGCTTTTTCTTTCCATTGCATCGCCTCTCGCTCGTCTCCAGCCATCAACAGCGCGAGCGCGTGCCCGGGCAACTCCTTCAATATCACACCCACGTTCACCTCGTCCGTCCCTCGCTTTCCTTCGTGCACCAAAACCGACTCGCCGTCGATGACTTTCACCATGGCGTTTTGACCTCCTCTCGAAAAGGTTCCCTTGTCGTTGTTGTTCCCTTTGCCGATGTTGGTAGTGCTTGCAGAAATCGTCATTTTCTGTCTCTTGTTATTCGTGATAGCATTCACCGCGCTGTCGCCGGTTATTTGATTCCAATTGGCGACGAAATCGGCAATCAAACGCACGCTCTTCGATGGGACGACCGGGACGCGCGTCGACGCGAAACCGGCGCCGGATATCGGCGGAGCAAAGACAGCACCACCACCGCTATTACCACCACCACCACCATCGGAAGTGTGCGTTTTCATCGTCATCATCATCCGGACGGTTTTATGTGTGCGTTGTGTGTTGGGGAAAAATGGAGTTTTTGGAAAAAAAAAATGAATGGCTTTGTTCACTAATCTTCCACGCGCGCGCATAAAAAGAGCAAGTTTATACGTCATCATCATTCGCAGTCATGGCGATAGCAGAGGCGTACCAAGGGCGGAAACCGCAGTCAAAATCGGACGAAGAAAACGCTTCTTCGAGCAAGAAAGACGACGCGTCTTCGCCGTCGGCATTCGCGCCGATATTCGAGGCGTACGCGAACAACTCTTTACTCATCCGAAACGTGGCGATGCTCGTTTTGTACACCGTCGTCGTGCTTTCTATCGGCGCGATCGCGTTCAGTCCCGCTTCTCCTTCTTCTTCTTCGAGAGATGTTGGTGTTTCGAGGTTTTCGGACGGGGTGACTAAAGTTTACACCTCGGATTTGGTGGGAAATCGATTCGCCGGAGTGAACGACCAGAAAAACCAGTGCTCGCGGGATTTAGCGTTGCACATGCTGAGAGAGGCGTATTTTAAAAAGCAAGAAGCGGACGCGCGTTTACCGAAAGTATCCATGGACGATAAGGGGAGGTGGGGATCTTTGAAGGAGAAGCAGAAGAAAGCGCACGCGGAGTTGAAAGGGAAGCAGGATTGCGTGGCGTATTTGATGCCGGACGTGAACGACGCGTTTAGCGCAGATTTGGAAGCCGGGTTGACGATTGACGGGAAGCAGATGAGGAGAGAGCAGGAGAAGATGAAACCGATTAGAGATTCGTTGAGAACAGACGGGAGAGAAGGGTTTGAAGATCAGAGATACACTCAGAGTATTAGGAACGCGTTGATTAAGGAGAAGACGTGGGATCCGTTCGGGAGAGATTTGAAGACTGGGGACGATTTATACACGGGCGAGTTCGATAACGAAGTCCCGGGACAGTATTAATGATCCTTTGTCGAGTTTAAAGCTTTCTCATTTTATTGCCATCGTATTCTGTTCTGTTACTATTATTACTATTACTATCTATAGCGTGCTTGTTATTACAATATTTCGTTATTTTTTTCCTCTTTTCCTCGCTCGACTCACTGTTTCCTCACAAGTTTCTTGGTCGCGCGGTAGATTTTAGCTGCTTCAACGGCGACTAAAGGCGGCGTTGCTCCGATAAAAGCTCGCCAACCACCAATTTCTATGGCATCGAAGAGCATTTCCGATACCAAAGAGAGCGACTCGTCCACTTTTTTTCCATCACCACTAGAAATGCTCTCTTCAAGCACAAGCCAGGCGGAGTTGTATAAAGCGTTGGCGACGAGAGCGCCCGCATGTAAAGCCTCTTGGTCAAGTTCGTCTTCGTCGTCATGGCCGCGATCCGGGCGTCCGCGTTCGAGTTCTCTCCGTTTACGCTCTTCGTGCGTCCATTCGCGTTCTTTTTGCTCGTACATTTCAAGTTTTTCTTCGTGTTCAACATCAGAGTTTTCACCCGGTTGTTGTTCATCTAGTTGCTGCTCTTGTTGAGTGAAAAACGCGTTGAAGCGCTTCATCAACGCACCGCTCTTTTGTCGCAAACGCGACTGACGCTTCGACAATTTCCTCGGAGTTTTTCGTTGCGGAGCCTTGTTTTCCTCGTTTTCACCATCACCACCGATCTTCTTTTTATATAGCGTCGCTCTTTTCCAGGTATCGATGGCTTCGTCGTACGCCACTTTAGCCAAATCTCGATGCTCCCCGGCGGAGTACTCGTACAACGCGTCACCTAATTTTAAGTACGCCCACGTTCGTTCATTTGTCGTCGCCGACGGATCGTGCGCTAGCTTCCTTGCTTCTGCGACAAATTCTCTCCTTAAACGCTCTAAACTGCCTATAAAACCACCCGTCGCGCGCATTTTTTTGTTCTTGGACGCTTGTTTGAGATAGTTTGCCACAATTCCCGGCACGCGAGGACGACTTCTTTCGCCGCCTGCGCCACCAAAGAGCAGTTTATTGGCGAGCACGTTTGATTTACTTTCCTTGTTCGATTTCTGGAACGCTTTTTCGTACAACCAAATTGAATTGTGCGTGGAGGATGACACTCCGTAATCGCTAGCGACGTCGTACTTGAATCTCGCTTCGCTGAAATTTCCGGCTTGAAAACTTTTCAACGCGGATTCCGCGATTTGATTGAAAGCAGATGTCTCCGCAACTTTTCGTAATCTTCGGGCAGCCATCATACATTGAGAGTTACTTTTATTTCCCTCGCCACCATCGGCGTGGCGTTGATCGTGACTCGTGACTTCACTCAATTCAAGAGATCCGGCGTTGTATTGACACGAGATGTGTTCGGGGAACATGTCCGCGCATCTGCGAAAGTATATATACGCGAGAGACGTGTTTGGCTTGTTGCCTTCGACACCAATACCACCTCGAAACATTAAACCGGCGTTAACCATGCCATCGGGCGAGCCGAGCGCGGCTGCTTTTCGAAAGTGTGTCAATGCGAGCGTTTTATTCGCCTCAAATTCGCCTTCCGAACCGTAAAACGCAGCAAATCCTAACCCGTTATATGCATCTGCGATACCTTTTTCCGCCGCCTCCTCGTACAATTCCATCGCTTGCGTTAAATTCTTATCCACGCCTTCTCCTTTTAACATCAATTTCGCAAGACCAACGGTACCTTGAACGTTTCCCGCGTTATGCGCTTGCCGATACATGTTCGCTGCCGCTTCATAGTTTCGCACTAAACCGCGATGGCCCCAATAATGCGCGTTGGCTAAATGTACCATTGCGTTCGCATCCCCGCCTTGCGCGTTGTTCATGAGCCACAACGCTCTTTCGTCGGGTCGATCAACGCCGGCCGTGTTAGCAGCCCCGATATCGCTATCCACTGCAACGACTACATCATCGTCGGTGCTCGGGTCAAAATTTATTTTCAAGCGATCGTGTAATCGCTGTTTTTCAATGCGTACTTGACCGGACGGTTTGTTGTACTCTTCGTACGCTTTTGTAGCAGCGAGAAAAAGGTATTGCGAAGCGAATAAGCAAGATTTTTCACCCCACGTTTTGCGTCGCATGGCATCCACAGCGACAGAAAGACGCATGGCGGGGTCGCCCAAGTATGCGCCTCGCAATCTGTGATACGCCGCTCGAGAAGAACTTTCCTCGCGAGAGGTGACTTCGTTGAGTTTATTCGTATCCATGGGATTATGACCTTTATAAACGAATCCACCGCCGGCGCGGTAAACGTACTCGTGTGAAAGTAACGTTGCTGCTGCTCTGCGCGCTTTGTCGCTTCCAGCTGCGGCGGCTAAGCGGTACAGATCTAACGCCTCTCGCAATAACTCATTCCTGTTAACTTTCGTCTCTCCTTGCCGTTTCCACGGGTTGGACAAGGCGAGCGCGAGCTTTTCATCCGCGAGCTTTCGAGTTGCCTCGGCGTATTTCTTTTTCGTATTGAGCGAGCTAAAATATTCCTCGCGGTCTTTCGAAGCTAAAGTTGCCGCGAGCGTTGCCTCGGCGTTCTCATAGTTTTCATCTCCAGGATTGGATGATTTCTCTTTGCTCTCGTTTTCACTCTTCAGCGCTTTCATCTCTTCTTCTTGACTGCTCGTCGCCTCGATGCCTCCGCCTCCGTCGTGTGGTATCGGTTCCGGATCAAACGACATCATCTCTAAAATCTCCAAGTTTCGAGACTCTAATATGGCTTCTCTCTCGAACCCGGACGTTTCTACTCTTCCAGAAGAGAAAAGATTGTCAGCGTCTTCGCTTTCCGCGCCGCCCGATCCTACATGTCTTGCTTCGTACTTCGACCACTGCGCTTCGTAATACCACGCCGCTGGATCGTCGATTTGCGTTTGGGATTTGCGTTGATATCTATCCTCGTGGGAACATCTCTGTGGTACCGTTCTTTCACTGGCACACTGTTGTTCTTCGGCATCAATCTCATCGATCTCGTCGTCGTCAATCTCGTCGATCTCATCGTCGTGGTAGCAGCCACAATCCTCGGCTCTCACCTCTTCATCATCGTCAAACACCATTCTCAACCTCGGTCCGTGTATTAACCCTTTCAAACCACTCGGTGGTTCAAATCTCGCTTTCAACGACGACATCCTTCTTTTTCTTCTCTCTCTACTTTCCCCGCCAATCGATAACGTGTCGTCTAACGAGTTTGAACTCGTCGAGCGCAGCGACAAAAACAACCCGTCTCTTTGCGTCGACCCTTTATTCGGCGGCAACTTATACTCTACGTCTACGATGCCATCTAAATAAAACGTGATCGTCTCCTCGTCGACGACTAACGCCACGTGGTGCCACCTGTTTGCCACCAATCTCCTCTTCGACTTCCCGCTCACCGTAAAACTCGCCACCGGATCCGGCAGAGACGAAAGACTCGTCCCGGCTTTGCGAACCGTGTGTGTTTTCCGAAACGTAAGCGCGAAGGACACCGCGGACCCTTTCTCTACCACATTCACGCCGTCGTCGTCTAAAAACGTATTATCCTCGCGCCGCGCGCTCTCGTCCGCTTCTTCGCTGTAACCAGCATCCTCGCCAAATTGTCCCATCTTCTTCTTCTTCTCCTCCGTCGAAGAAGAAGAAGTCGTTCTCGGTTCAACGGTCAGCGCTAACGCCGGATGATCCGGATTCGACATTCGTGAAATCAACGCGCCGCCATGTTCCCAATTATCCGCGTCGTCGAACAGAAACACCGAACACGAAAAGCTAAAACTTTTCGCCATCGAGAGCGGCTCTAAGCTGTTAAAAAACGGCGTCACGTGGTCGCCGGTGAGCGTCAGCGTCCCTTCCGCGAGAACGCCATCATCTCCGTCGAAAGAAGAAGTATTCGTCGCCCCCGTCCTGAACGCGTTCAGATTTGACGCGTACGGAAAGCCTTCGTACGGCCCCGTCGAAGAAGACGAAGACGAAGACGAAGGAGAAGAAGACTCCGCGTTGAGAAGCAAAAGGAGCGACGAAAAGACGACGACGACGACGACGACGACGAGCAGCGACGGCACCGTACGACGACGAAGCGGAAGAGCGGGCGCGCGCATCGTCGCTTTTCTTCTTCTTCTTCTCTCTCTCTCTCTCTCACTCTCTTTGTGTGTGTTCGAAAGCAATCGCTCTTAAGCTCTCCCTGTTGTTTTGGGGAAAACTCGCGACTTTTTCTCCTCCCTCTCTCTCTCTTTTCCGTGAGAAATAAATCGGATAAAAACAAAAGAGATGATGAAACCACGAATCAAAGTGATCATCGACACGGACCCGGGAATCGACGACGCGTTCGCGATTCTCATGTCGCTGTCGTGCTCTTCTGAAATTGAAGTTCTGGCGCTCACGTCGTCGTTCGGGAACGTGCGGACGGAGAAGGCGACGGAGAATTGCAAAAAGTTGTTACGGATATGGTCGACGTCGTCGTCTGGGGACGAGAAGAAACGGAACGGCGATGTTTTAGTCGCGGAAGGGTCGAAGAAAGCGCTGAACGGGAAGCAGAAGGAGCACATCGCGGATTTTGTGCACGGGAAGGACGGGTTTGGTGATTTTGAGACGAACGATGATGACGCGAAGAAGGAGGAAGGGGACGCGGTAGAGTTGTATCCGGGAGGTAGCGCGAAGCTGATGTACGACTTGGCGAAGAAGTATCCGAACGAAGTGACGGTGATTTGTTTAGCCACGGCGACGAACATCGTGAACGCGTTTCGGGAATACGAGGAGTTGCCGAAATTGCTGCGTTCGGTGGTGCACTTGGGAGGCGCGTATACCGTGTGCGGGAACGTCAATCCGGCTGCGGAGGCGAACGTGTACGCCGACGCGGAGGCGGCGGACGAGTTGTACGGGACGCACGGGGTGGATATCTATGCGGTCGGTTTGGATGTGACGATGAATGTGAGAATGTCGGAGGAAAACTTGATCAAAATGAGAGACACCAAGTGCGCGAACGAGCGAGAAAAGTTGACGGATAAAGAGAGGCTATTTTTGTTCAACGCCAGTCAATTTTATATGAATTATCACATCAAATCGATGAATTATAGAGGAGTGCTGCAACACGACAGCGTGTGCGTGATGACGGTGATACGCCCGGAGTTGTTCGAGTGGACGAGAGCAAGAGTGAGGGTCGCAACGGAATCCTTCGCGAGAGGTATGGTGATTATGGACAAGGAAGGAGAAAAGAATTGGTCGTTTGAAAACGCGTGGACGGAAAGGCCGCTGATGAACGTGGCTTTAACGGCAGATTTTGCGGCCATTGAGAAGGCTCTCATGGAAAGATTCATTTAGCTGAGCAACAGTGCGGGCTTCCGTGTAACAATAGTAGTAGTAATATGTATCCGCGAGCTCTCTACGTATGTCATCATGAATTTATTACATCTAATACTTACTAATACTATTGTGGTATGTTTCTACTTACACGCACGTTCCGAGAGATGAGTCGCACACGCGTTGCGCGCAGGAGACTGCATTTACGCCGCACTCCAATATCATCGTGCAGCTGTGGTCGGCGTTTTCATCCAAGACGTGACAAGATGATTCCGTTCCCTTCGTTTTCTTAAATCTCTCGCGAACATCCAAGCGGTACAAAAATTGATGCGAGTACGGCACGCTCTTCTGATACTCCTCCAACTCCAACTTTGCTTTTTGCTCCTGCAGATATTGTCGTTGAGATAGAAGCTCCTGCTCTTGACGCTTTTCCATCTGCAATTTGCGTTTTTCTTCTCTCTCTTGCGCTTTCCGTTCCTCCTCCAATTGTTGCGCTTCTACAAGTTTTTGTTGCTCTTCTACAAGTTTTTGTTCCTCCTCTCGCTTTTTGATCACCTCGCGCTGTTGCTCTTCGATGTGATTCAATATTGCTTCGCGAATTTTTTTAGCCTTTTCGCGCTTTTCCGGCGTTTCATCATCGTCGTCTAATCCAATAATCTGAACATTATGTTTGTCGGTTGTAGTCGTGTCGTCTCCTTCTTCGTTCTCTCTTTTTTCATCGTCATTATTATCATCGTCACCTCCGTCCGAATCCCACCACTCGTACTCGCCTTCCACACCCATCAATTTACGCTCTTCTCTTTTCCTCACATTTTTCTCGTTTCGCGCTCTCTCTGCTTTAGCGATTTTGGCCAGCGTTTCTAACACGATTTTCGTCGCATCGTCTCCACCTTGTTCGCTTTGATCTAACTTCTCCCATTCGTCGGATCCCACCGGCGCACTCTTTCCTACTTCTCCCTCTGTTTTCTGGAAGAAACCCAAACGAACGCCCACTTCTCGAGTGCGTTTCTCGACCACGTTTTCCATACCATTTGACTCGTCTTGGACGTACGGACACTCTCGATAAGCTGGTAACAGATGTCCTTCGGTGGTAAAAATGATCTCTTTGCTCGTCGGGGTCTGATTTTCTCCGCTCGACCCGTCGACTTTGAGAAACTGGAAATCCGTAAATAACAAGTACAAATACTTCAACGTTTCGCTGAGAAAATACGATGGCATGTGATTGCTTTTTTTCTTCGTCAGCGCGTCGTCGACAGTTGTAAACCCACCGGGAACTTTCGAGTGCTTGATCAAATCTTCCACGATAATCCTTCCGTCTCTCAAATATCGCTTATCACGCGTCGCTTTATACAAAAACGACGTCGATTCCGATAATTCAGGTCGGAGATAGTACCCTCGTTCGGTCGAGTGTAAAACGTCGTCCGCGATCATGTATCTTTCCGGAGACATGCCGTATTTTACCCAGACGTTCATCATTAACGTGTGCGAAGATCTAGCGCGCTCGACATCGCCGATCATGGCCTGCAGTCCCGGCCAGAATTTTTGCAAGGCTGTCAGTTGATGGTGTCGATCGTCACCGGTGTTCATTTCCGCATCGCTAAACCATCCGCTCGATTTATGGTAATACTTCATCACCGCTTTGTAGGCTGGGACGAAAATTTCTAGGTACTCTTCGTCACCAAACATGAGATAACTTTTTAACGCGTATTCGTGAAACGAATCGCCATTCGCACCAATGCCACCGACAGAATCGACCCACTTCCCAGTCTCCACGTTAATTATAGATCCTAACAAGTTCGTTCGGACATTTCTACGACTCCATAAATCTAACATGGCCTCTTTCGCCTTCTCTTCGAACCTTTTATCTCCAGTTAATCGACTCAACGTTCCGAACTCCAAAGCCAACGTCCCAATCGCCGCGACGTTCGTGTTTGGTTTTTCTCTGACAGGTCCGTGCTCTAAATTCACCCAACCGTACGGTAACTTTGTCGCCTTTACCTTTCTATTCACCTTTTTTACGTCATCTTCCTCGAAGGATTTTAGAAGCATCTCCCCGAACGTCTTCGCCATCCGTAACAGCGACCCGTCGTACTCTCTCTTCTCGCCGTTTTTATACATCCCTTCCTCTCCGACGTTACCGAAACACACGGAATTAAAATGTGCCGACGTCGATACTTCTCTGTACATTTCTTTGCTCCATTTTCTCACCCCTTCGTTCCCAGAGGCTAAGACGTGCCCACTCAGAAGCCCGCCTAATATTCGAATATTTGCCTCGAACACGTTCACCCTCATGTTCCTCGAGTTCCGTTCCAACCGCTCCATCCAATGCTTCGACAGCCAATCGACGCTTTTCGTAAACTCCTCTCCGTTCCCCATCACCGCCAACGTGCTCAAACTCTCTATCAAACTCATCGCTAAACCGTCGTACTCTTTGTTGAAATATTGTCTGTCTTGCGCGTTCGCGCCCAACTCTTGCAAAGTATTCGTCGGCTTTTTCGAAACTGGTTTCAATTCGTCCGCGGGAAAGGCGAAGGTTTTGTACCCATCGAACGCGTGTTGGAACATCGATTTCACTTTCGCCGCGTACAATCGCGCGCGCAATTTCACATCTTCCTCCTCGGCAGCCCCGGCGCGCGCAAATACTGGATGCGGCGAGAGGAGAATCATCGCCATCATCAACACCACCACCATCATCATCATCGCGCCAACGGTTCCTCGCGCGCTGAAGAAATAGACGAGAACGTTGCGTCTTCTTCGTTGTTGTCCTTCTCCATCGCGAAGAGAAAGATTTCTTTTCGTCGTCATTTGTCTCTCTGCCCCGAGAGAGAGAGAGAGAGAGAAAGAGAGATGTACGCAGAGAGAAGCAGAGGATGAGCGGCGCAAAAAGAAGAAGAAGAAGAAGAAGAAGAAGAAGAAGAAGAAGAAGAAGAACGGGTCGCGACGACGCGAGCGACGCTCGAAAGCGGTTTGTTCTTTTTGTTTGACGCGTTGTTTCGCTGTAACTCTCTTCTATATACTCGCGGGAATTTTTTGTATCTAAAAAAAATCTCAGATCAGACGTCCATCTTCTTCGTCTGCTGCTGCTGCGCCTTCTCATCTCGTCGCGCTCTCACACCATTTTTAATTTGTAGCCGAGAACACACGTCATTGAGTGACCTCTCCAACCCAGCGGATACTTGTTCGGCTGCGCTTAGCACAAGGTGGTCACCACGAGGGAGGCATCCAATTTCTGCGATGTGCTCGGTCAATAACGCTTTTATTTCAGACAAAATAAATTCTTTGTGCTGTTTTTCGATCAGTTCTTCGTTACTTTGCGGATGCTGCACGATTGACGCCATACTCGCAAATCTCTAAAACACGTGTCCGCGCGCGCAAGGGATTTGTTTTGAAACGCCGCGTCGCTTTTATCTCTTCCGAAGTTTCTCTCTGCTTTCTCTGTTTGTGCAAAAAAAAAGGGAGACTGGAGAGAGAGAGAGAGAGTTTGCTGGTGAGTGAGTGTTCTTATTTAAAAAAAAAAGAGTTGCGAAAACGCACGAGAATGAAAGTGCCGGAACGCTTCTCGACCGCAGAAAGGAGAGACGAAAGAAGGGAGAAAAAAGCCAAAAAAAAAGGCGAAAAAAAGCGTCACAATTTCACTCTCAGAGAGAAGAAGAAGAAGAAGAAGAGACAATAATGCGAGCGCTTTCTTCTCTTCCTCCGGCGACGAGAACACCAACTTTGGCGCACGAAAGAAGAAGAGCGACGATGCGTTTTAGTCACAACGGCCCCGCCGCTTTGTGCGCGACGATCGCGAGAAGAAGAAGAAGCGTCATTTCTTCTTCTTTTTTCTCCAACGTCCTTTCCCGAGAAAGTGGACGACGTGTCCAACCCGCCTTTTCATCCGCCGCCGGAGATTTTGATGCGCCGAGGAGCGAAAACGTCTTGTTCAAAAGAAGCGGCTTCTTTTCGTCGTCGTCGTCTTCATCGCGTTTCGCGGAAGGAGGAGAACGAAACGTGAGAGCGAACGCGATAATGTCCAGCGTTGAAGAGGACGAAGAAGACAGCGAGGAGATGGATTTGCGGTTACCGGCGGATATGCCTGGGTTTGACGACGATTACGAAGCGATTGTGGCAAAAGTGGATAAACTGTTCGCGAAGTCGTCTTCGTCTTCGAAGGCGAGCGATGGTATGGACGACGACGACGACGATCAAGATTACGACGACGAAGAAGAATACGTGGAAGAGGAAGAGGAAGAAGACGGAGATATCGCAGAAATCGATAAGAAAACGATCAAAGTCTCCGTGGACGCGGACCCGACGTCCATCAACAACTTCAACTTGCACCCGATTACGGTCGCAGCGTTGAAGAAGAAAGGGATCGAAACGTTATTTCCGATTCAAGTGGCCGCGTTGGAACCGGCGCTGAATGGGAGAGACGTCGTGGCGAGAGCAAAGACTGGAACTGGGAAGACGTTGGCGTTCTCTTTGCCAATCGTGGAGAAGTTTTTGAGAGAAGACGAGGAACGCAAGAATGGAGAAGACGAAGACTGGGGCGGCGAGAGAAGGAGAATGTCGAGAGATAAGAGACCGCGGTGTATCGTGCTCGCACCAACGAGAGAGTTAGCGCAGCAAGTTGAGAGAGAGATTTATTCGTTAGCGCCGTCGTTCGAGACGTTGACCGTATACGGTGGCGCGCCAATCGGTGCTCAAGAGTCCAAGTTACGCCGAGGCGTCGATTTCGTCGTCGGTACGCCCGGGAGAGTGATGGATTTGTTGAATCGAGGCACGCTCGATCTTTCTCGAGTGCAACACGTCGTGTTGGACGAAGCAGATCAGATGCTTGCGGTTGGTTTCGAAGAAGACGTGGAGACGATTTTGGAAGACGTGCCAAAGAACAGGCAGACGTTTTTGTTCAGCGCGACCATGCCGCATTGGGTGAAGAAGTTGCAACAAAAATTCTTAGTAGACCAGGTGAGCATTGATTTAGTAGGAGAAGATACGGGAAAGATTAATAAAGACATCGATTTAATGTCATGCGCGGTTGCGTTTCCATCGAAGTGTGCTGTTTTGATGGATTTGGTCACGGTGCACGCGAAAGGGAACAAGACCATAGTGTTTACGCAAACGAAGCGAGACGCAGACGAAGTCACTGCGTCGTTGGGGAAGAGAGTCTCAACGGAAGTTTTACACGGTGATATCGCCCAAGCTCAACGCGAGAGAACTTTGCAACGCTTCCGCCAGGATAAATTCTCTGTTCTGGTCGCCACAGATGTCGCGGCGAGAGGATTAGACGTTGATAATGTCGATTTAGTCGTGCACTACGAACTTCCGAACGAAACCGAATCGTTCGTACACAGATGCGGGCGAACTGGCAGAGCCGGTAAGAAAGGAACTGCGATTGCGTTACACACGGACAGAGAGTATTACAGATTGCGCGATATTAAACGGTTTACTGGTGCGGACATTCGAGAAATTAATCCTCCGACTTCCTCGGAAGTTATGGCGGCTTCGGCAGCTACCGCGGAACACCGAATCCACGAAGTCGACGACGAAGTGTTGGAATATTTCTTGCCCGCGGCAAAAGATATGATTAGAAACGTAAAGCAAAAGAAAACTAACGATGAAGATGAAGAAACTGAAACTGAAGATGAAACACCGACGTCTGAGGAAGAGATTGAGCGCAGAGCGCAAGAGCTTCTCGCGAGAGCTTTAGCTGCGCTCAGTGGTCACACCGAAGCGCCTCCGCCAAAATCGTTGCTCACTGGCTCTCCGGGACAAGTGACCATGCTCGTTGAAGATGTCAGCGGTGACTTGCCCGCGTTTTCTGCGCGCGATTTACTCGCCACTCTCGGCGACAAAGACCGTCGACTCTCCTCTGGAGTCGGTAAAATCACATTCTTTGCCCGAAACTCTGGAAAAAATGGCGCCGCGTTTGACGTCTCCTACGAGATCGCGCAAGAATTATTGGATATGGGTACCATCGCTGGTTTTGAAGTCTCAAAAGCGAAAGTCTTACCGGAACTTTCGAGAGACTCTGGTCGAGCGGGCGCGTTTGGCGGCGGAGGCCGAGGCGGGGGCCGAGGCGGAAGAGGCTTTTCGAGAGGTGGAGGCCGAGGCGGAGGTCGCTTCTCTCGAGACGGCGGTGGTCGAGGTGGTTTCTCCAGAGACCGAGGCGGAGGTGGACGCTTCTCTGGAGGCGGCTTTTCGAGAGGCGGCGATCGCGGCGGCGGCGGCGGGTATTCTTCCCGCGACGGCGGCGGCTTTGAACGCAGAGACCGCGGCGGATTCGAGCGCAGAGACGGAGGTGGTTTCGAACGCAGAGACCGCGGCGGCGGCGGCGGGTATTCTTCCCGCGGCGGCGGCAACCGCAGAGAAGGCGGATACTCCTCCGCCGCCTCTCGATCTGGCGGTGGTGATTGGTCTATGCAATGAGAGAGAGAGAGGATCGAAATACATACACAATCACATGCATATGTGAGAAAAATAGAGAGATGAAAACAAGCAAACAAAGAAACGTGTTGATTAAATTGTACTTGTAATGAACAGATTGAAGGAAGAAGACGCACTATGTCTTTAATTATATTTATATGAGAAAGAATCGAGAAATCGACCCATCGACGGCCAAAGCCAGATCTGAAAAAAAGCAAATTCCCCAATTCCCCCCTAAATTTCCTCATTCTATAAAAGTAAAAACAACTTTCTGCAAGGTGCGCGCGCGCCCGCTTTTTTAAACTCTCTCTCTCTCTGTGTGTGTATCGGCGAACCATTGTTTTATTCTTCCTGTAAAGGCATTTTTTTATAGGACGACGACGCGCGCAGTATTCCGCGCGCTTTCGTACGCATTTGGAAATTTGTCGAATTTGAATTATGGAGCCGTTTTTTCTCAATTTTGAACGGAAAAGCTCTCTCTTTTTACAACAACAATCGCGCGCGTAAGAGAGCAAGACAGAGATGAAAGGAGACGAATTCCCACGAAACGCGCGAAAAGATCTCGCTCGAAATTCTTTGGCGCGATACATTTTTTGTCCGCGTTGAGCTGTCCGCGTGTGTGCTTTTTATGTATTTAATACTGACACGTGTGAATTTTTCTCCAATTCTCTCTCTGATTCAACAAACAGAAAGCTTATTACTTATTACGACCTTTTTTTATCGTCGCGAGAAAGAATAATAATAAAACATGGCCGCATCCAGACGCACGTCCACCCGCTCCTCCTCCTCCAAGAAGTCCTTCATCCCGAAGATTTCCACCCCGAAGATTGACTTTTCCATGAAAACAAACGCGCAAAAGTTCCTCTTCTTCTCCGCGTTTACCGTTATCGCCTACGGCTTCGCGTCGCTCTACGCGCCGTGGGAGACGTTCGGGAAGCTCATGATGCCGATTTTGCCGGCGTCTGGCATCACGGAGAAGGAATTCTCAAAGTACAAGCAGATCTTTGCAGTCTTTTCGTTCGGATGGGCGGTCGGGAAAATCGTGGCGGCGTCCTCGTCGCAAAAAGCGACCAAGTTGTTCTGCCAGTTGAACTCGATCCCGATGTCGTACTTTGTGTATCTTTGCCACAAAGCGCAAGCGTTTGACTGGCCGGTGTGGGCGTTATTTTTGGCAACCTACGCGTACTTTGGGTACTTGGCCAAGTAAGCAAGCATCGATGATGAAGGCATACAAATCTATTCGGAGATAGTAGTGCGTTAAATCGAAAAGTCACACGAGACGGCCACGCGCGCGTCGCGTTATTTATATTTTTAAAAATCAAACAATCATTATCAAGAGAAAAAAAGAGAAGACACAAAACAGAAGAAGAGAGAAGGATCGTGTGAGAAGAAGAGATGAGAAAGAGAGAGAAAGAGAGAGAGAAGAGAGTGGCGGGTGAGGAAGTTACCCGTCGCATGTACATATTCTAGCTTTTTTTTTGTAATACGAGTAAAGAGAAAAAATCAAAAAACCAAAGAGAAGAGAAACGTCATAAAAAATCACGCACGCGTTTGTCGCGCACACCCCACGTCCTCGAAGAAAAATAAACAGCAGCGCGATGTTCGCGATGACCACCGCGTCTTCTTCTTCTTCTTCTTCTTTTTCTCGCGCCGCGCGCCAAAAAATCTTGAATAATCGCTCGAAGTCTTCCATCAAAAAGTCTCAACTTCAAACTCGAGCCGAAGCGGAAAACATCAACAACAAAGCGCCTGGTTTCGACCCGAGCGATCCTTTGACGTGGAACCAACCAGAAAACGACGACGAGTCGATGTTCATGCAGAATGACATCATCGCGAACGTTGAGGATGTCCAGATGCTTTCGGACGCGGATTTAGCGAAGATTGTCGGGATGGAAGGCGCGTCGGTGCCGCAAATGGTTGGGGATAGGATTAGCGAAGGGAAGAGTTTGGACTTTGAAGAGGAGGAGGAGGAGGAAAATCGGGCGGCTACGACAACGGCGGAAGGCATCAACGAAGGGATGAAACTGTACAAACAAAAGGAGTATCGTGAGGCAGAAGAGGCATTTCGGAGGGCGTTGACGTTACCGGGCACAGGTCCGGTTCGCTTTCGTAAAGCGAAAGTGGCTCCGGCTGGGCCTTCGGCCGGGTTCGAGGCGAGAGAGAGCTCGCAAGCCGAAATTTTAGCGGTGCATTACAATCGCGCGTGCTGTTTCGCGCAAATGGGTGAAGTAGACGACGGATTAGAATGTTTAAAGTTAGCCATTGAGAATGGCTTCGATGATTTTAAGTATTTACGCGGTGATAAGGATGTGGCATCGTTGAGAGAAGATCAAAGGTTCGAACGTTTGATGGAGAAATACGAACCAAAAGGCTTCGTCGGCGCTTTGAACGAGTTGATGAAAGGAAACGGTGGGTTGGACAATCCAGGAGGAGTAGTTGGGATGTTCATGGATAAGATGAAGAAATAACTCGTTTCTTATAATTGATATCATCATTAGGCGACGCGTTTGTAATATTAGACAAGAGAGAGTATTGTTTCGTTGTTTTTAAACCAATGTAAGAAATTATCGTCAATCGCTGTTACAACAAATATACATAATCTTTCAAACAAACATACACATATGATACATGATGAGGTGGTTCTTTTTCTTTATTTGCTTCTGCATACACTCCGTTTCTCTTTGTTTCTCTCTTTTAATACTTATGATGATGACCTCAATTAAATGTTTTTCGACAACGTCGAACCGTGAGAGTATATTAGATTATACCCAACTCTGCTTCAAATAATATTAATGTTTTTTCTCCCTTCTTCTTAACTGGGAGATGGGATTGGCCATGGGAAATATGAAGTTTTTTCAAACTTTCTAAGCTTAGCACAACCCTTTGGCTTTGTTCACCGCGTAGCTAATGACGTGTCCAATATGTTGAAAGTCGTCCGTTTCAAAATCCGGTGGCATCTTCATGTCGTACGAATACTCCAAAACTTTATCCGTTTGCGGTAAATCATACTTCGGCGTACCGTACTTCTCCCAGTTTTTATGGAAGCGGGCGTTGACGGAGGAGGTAAACCAGCCCAGATTCACGCCTAGCTCGGTAGTAATCTCACGAAACTTGGCATTTTCTTCCTCCGTGACATTCTTCAAAGTGAAGTTCAAGTGATCGCCAACGTCTTCAACGTTCTCTCCACTGGTTGGGACGTTGATATAATCACCAGCCATCAAATCGATGACAGACGTGATTAACACCCAACGTTCCATGTATTTCGGCAAACGTTCCGAGTACAAGTTAGCGATCAATGGGCGCATCATCGCCGCCGTGACTTCGTTCATGCGACTGGACAAGTTCGGCATTGTCAACATGTACTTCTCGCACAACTCTTGCGGTGGCATGCGCGCATGTTTGTTGTACCTTCTCTCGTAACATCCGGACATATATAAGCACCTTGCGGCGATATCGTCGTCGTCCGTGGTGATAAATCCACCTTCGCCGGAGTTGATCACCTTGTCGGATTGCGTAGAGTAAGCCGTAACGACGCCGTGGTAGCCCAACTGTCTTCCTTTGTATCTGACTCCACACCCGTGGGCGCAATCTTCGATTAACTTCATGCCGTGCTTTTCGCAAATAGCAACCACTCTGTCCATATCGCACACCTTTCCTCGCATGTGCGACATCAACAGAACCTTCGCGCCGGATTCGCCCGCCTTCTTGTCCAAATCATCCAAATCCATCGTAAAGTTATCCGTGCACTCTACCAACACCGGTTCGCATCCGATTCTTAAAATGCAGCTCGGCAACGCCGTGAACGTGAAGCCGTTGGTCAAGACTCGATCACCTTGTTCCACTCCGGTGGCTAACATGGCGATAAAAATCGCGCTCGAGCACGAGTTGACCCCGATGGCGTATTTTTGACCAACCATCTCCGCAAACTGCTCTTCCGCTTGAGCAACCTCGCTCGTCTCCGCCGACGTCGCGCAATATCGAAACACGCGTCCGGATTCCATCACATTTATCGCCGCTTCGATGCCTTCTCTCGGAATAGACATCGGTTTCGAAAAATCTTTCGTAAACTTCTCCGGTTTTACGAAACCCGCTTTTTGCACCGCGCTGGACTCAACACTCGTCCACTGTTTTGGGTCTGTGTTCACGGAGAGCTCCCTCGCATCGATGACGCCATTCTCCGCCAAAGCGTAATTCGTCACGAGTAACCCTCCTCTCTTTTTCGCCGCGACGACGACGCATTCACTGCCAAGCGCGCTCCTCTGCTTTTGCTGCCGCGGCGCTTTCAAAACAGAACATTTATTCCAGAATCTCGTTTTTTGAAGCGTCGTCGTTTCGCCCGAAGAAGAAGAAGAACAACAACTCTTTACTTTATGCTTCAAAAAGCGGCCGCACAAGTGCGAAGACGCGAAAGACATCTCTCTGATGCGTGTAGTCTCTGTTTAAATATATCGAGGAGGAGGAACGCGCAGATCCCCGTGTCGAGTAGATGTATTTGAAGAGGATTTGAATCTCTTTTTTCTCAGCTATCCTGCTTATCGCACTCGATGTTGGGTTCGTTAAAAAAACAGAAACAGAAATTTCCTGCGGTCGAGAGGCAGCCAGATGGAACAGATTTTTTTTTTTTTGATCTTTTTTTTTTCTTTTTTTGCTTTTTTTCCTTCCGGATCGAACGAACGATCTCTTCTCTCTCTTTTTCACAAAGTCGCCGTTCGTCGTCGTCGTCGTCGCTCCGTGTGGCGCCATTTTCTCGCGCTGTTTTTTTCTCTTCGTAACCCCCCGCCGTCTGTAGGTAGGTGTCTGTCTGTCTCGCGCGTGTGTGTTTTGTGGCCTTTTGCGAAAACAAACAAAATGGATGATGCATCTCCTTCTCCCGCGAGCAGCGGCAGCAGCAGACCGGCGCTGACCAATCCGATGGCGACGAATTTGCGAACGTCCGACGCGAACCAGTTTTGCTCGCTCCAAGGTCAAGGCGCTCTCGTGACGGGCGCGTCGGGAGGGATTGGATTAGCCATCGTCGAACGATTGGCCGAGTGTGGCGTGAACGTGTGCATCGTCGCGCGGCGCGTGGAGAAGCTGAACGAACTGAAAGAGAAATTGGAAACGCGATATCCAGACGTGACGATTTTCCCGATGCAGTTGGACGTGAGTAAAACGAGCGAGGAAGAAATGTTGAAGATGCCCGAGCGAATTCCTTTTCAGGTGGATATTTTAGTCAACAACGCCGGTTTGGCGTTAGGTACGGAACCGGTCGATACGAACTCAATCTCAGATGCGATGACGGTGGTGAATACGAACATCATGGGCGTCGTGGCGTTTACGAGAGCGTTTTCGAGCGGGATGAGAGATAGAGATAGAGGGCACATCGTGAACATTTCTAGCATTGCAGGACACGAAGCGTACATTGGCGGGAGTATTTATTGCGCGACGAAACACGCGGTTGATGCATTTACGCGTTCCGCGAGGCACGACTTGAGAAACTCGAAAGTGAGAGTCTCGAGCGTGAGTCCAGGCGCGGTGAGAACGGATTTCACCATGACGAGGTTCAAAGGAGATGCGGATGCAGAGGCGGCGTTGTACAGAGGCTTTGATCCGATGATTGCGGATGATGTGGCAGATCAGGTGATATACGCTTTGAGTCGACCGATGCGGACGCAGGTTTGCGACATTATTTCGTTAGCAAACGCGCAATCTGCCGCCAGAGATATCCATCGAGGCGACTAAAAAGGACGTTTATTCAATGAAACACGTGTAAAAAGTTATAGTTTCTTTTTAATTACTAGTATTTATTGTTGTACAACATGGTCATCTTAGTGCTAAGTACTAACTTTGCTACCGCTATTATTATACATTTCTACTTTAAAGCTCAGCGGGACCATTAACATTCCCGTTGTTCAAAAACTTGACGGTGAAGAGCATTGCCAATATCATTCCTACAAGAATTTTGACGTGTTCTATCGTAACTACAAAAACGCTCGTTTGAGAGGACGACGCGTGCTGTTGATGGTTCCCGGCATGTGCCGTTGCCGCTTTCGTTCCAGGCGGTGGACGAGGTGAGATTGGGTTTGTTGCGACCGTACTCGTGGCATCAGATGTAGGAGAATCTTCCTTAGCGTGGTATAATTCTTCCACTGCGCGAGAGACGAGCGATTTTTCAAGCTTCAACTTTTCGAGTTTTCGCTTGGCATCCAAGAAATCCTCGTTCGCTTGCGCTGCTTCTCTCGTCTTTTGCTCGAGTCTATCGTTCGCTTGACGCATTGTGCGTTTCAAATCGGATTGTAACACGTCTCTTTCTCTCTCTGCAATTGCACGCGAGTGTACCTCTACGCGCAGTCGTTCGACAACCTGAGCGACAGCATTTTTCGCCGCAGCTTTACCGCGCTCGAGCTCGCGACGCGCGCGGTCGCGTTCACGACGTAAACGTTCCACGTCAACTTTTAATGCATCGATTTTCATCTCATACCTCTGCTTTTCGAGCGCGGAGGTGAGGCTGTTTGCTTGATGGTGCGCGCCACCACCGCCAAACTGATACTCACTCCGCGAAGCCGTTGGATGGAAACTCGAGCGTCCGCCAGGCGAGGAAGGTGCTATCGACTCAGGTGGGCCGCCACCAGGCCGCGATACACCCGCTTGAGAAGCGACCACCCACGCTTCCGATGCGGCAACTCGAGCAGCTTCTGCCTCGGAGCGAAGTTGCTGTAACTCAATTTCAAGATTTTGCGCTCGCGATTCCGCAGCTTGGAGACGTTGTTGCTCGAGCCAACGTAATCTGCGAATTTCGGCATCTTTCTCGTCCTCGTTTTGCGTGTCGTTGCTATCATTGTTTGGAAACGTAGCACTTGAGTCGGGTTGTTTTTGTTGCTTACTCGAAGTTTCAACATCAGTTTTCAATGCCGAAATCTTCATCTCGGCTTCATTGACGACTGACTTCAAGCGTCCAATCTCCTCAGAGGCTGCGACGCATTCCTCGTTCCTACGTTTTACTTCCGTTTCTAACTGAACAACTTTCTCAAGGGAATCCTTGAGTTTTTCGTTTACGTCTGCTAAATCTCGTTTGGACGCGCCCAACTCCATCTCCAAAGCATCTGCTCGATTCAAAGATTCCTCTCTCGCAGAATCTGCCGTCGACAAACGCGTCGGTGAATCCTGTTCTTCCGCCTCGATGAGCTTCGCTTCGAGCTCTTTCGACCTCGAATTTGCAAAGTCTAAACTCGCTTTGAGCTGCGTGAGATTTTGCTTCGCCTCTTGCACTCTCGTCTCGGCGTCCTCTACATGCTTCTCGGATTCAACCAGTAATACCTCTGTTTCTTTCAATCGCACGTTTACTTCGTCTCGCTCAATCGTAATTTCCTCGACAGCTTTTTCTGCAACTTTCAAGGCTATCTTCAGTTCGTCGCATTCGCGCTTTGCATCTTTCGCGTTTGCACGCTCGCGTTCAATAGCCACTTCTTCCGCTTTAACTTTTGCTTCGACTTCGCCGAGCTTTTTAGTCTCTTCTTCGAGCAACGTTTCAAACTCGACGAGTTTTTCCGTAGCTTCACGAAGCTCGTCTTTCAAACTTGCCGTGCGTTTCTTTTCGTGATTCAGTGCATCTTTTACGCGAGCTTCTCTCGATTCTGCGTCTTCAAAATCTCTCAACATTCGTTCTCTTTCTGCTTCTGCGTTTCGCTTTTCGCGCTCTGCCTCACGGCTTCGAGTCTCCACCTCTTCGAGCGTCTCGCGAAGCATTGAAACCTGGTCTTGGAATCCTTTCCCTTTTGTAACTGCTTTTGCAAACTTTTCCTTCGCATGCGCGAGTTGCGTTTTGGCTCGACTGGCAGATTCCAAGGCATTTTCGGTTTCATTTTTTGAATCGAGAAGTTCGCGTTGGAGCGACTTCGCTCGAAGTTCAAGCTGCTCAATCTCTTGTAGATATTTCGATTCCACAGATGTTTCGGTCAAATCTACGCTTTGAAGCGCATCTTCGAGACGTTTTTGAACGGTTTCAAGCTCTGATCTGAGCATGTGAGCGTCGCTATCGGCGTTCTGCAATCGATCTTTGAATTCGCGAAGTGCCGCTTGATTCTCTTTCATCTCCTCTTTCCTCTTTTCTCGCGTCTCTTCAAGTTTCTTCTCGAGGTCTCGAGCGACGATTTCCAACTCTTGTCGTTCTTTCCTTCTGTCGTCTTCAATTTCACGTAATCGATCGTTAGCACGTTGGTATTCGGCCTCCAAGTGAGCAATTTTCTCTTTTTGCTCTTCGTCGAGTTTACGCAACGTCGCATTCTCCTCCTCGGTGACTGCCATAGCCGCAGGGTCGGGTTTCGTTTCTAAATCTTGTTTCATGCGCTCTTCGCGTTCTTGCATCTTTTCCATCTCTGTCTTTAATTTCATTTCAGCGCTTTTTTGTGCCGCTAAAGCATTGGCAACTTCCACGTTTGCGATTTCGTTTGAGCGAAGCGCATCGCCGAGCGCTTCTTTCAAAGCACTCGTTTCTGATTCTCGATCGATGTTTGCTTTCTCGAGCTCTTTTTGCATGTTCTCTGCTGTATCTTTCAACGCATCTTCGAGAAGCTCGAGTTTTTCCTCTAAAGTGGATTTTTCGGACTCGAGAGCTTCTAAACGTTCGTTCCTTTTGGACTCCAACTCGAGTCGTAAGGCCTTTTCGCGTTCAGCAAAAGAGACTTCCAATTCGCTTTTTGTCGCGTCCGTTTGTGAATTTGCCGTTTGAACGTCTCCTTTTAATGCCTCGATAGTTTTTGTTGCATCATCGAGGGTTCCTGTTAATCGGGAAACCTCCGCGCTGAGCGCTTCGTTACGCGCAAAAATTTGCTCATACGAAGCTTTTGAATCTTTCTCGAATTCCGCTCGGTCACGCTTCAGACTTTCAATTTCATTTTCGAGCTTTGCAATTGTATTCGCTTGCTCGTTGGCTTGCGTTTCTTCTTCTGACGTGGTTTTCTTGTACTCTTTTAGAAGCCGCTCGTTGAGTTGTCGTAAAGAATCTGCTTCTAGCTTGCTCTTTGAGCGCTCGCCTTCGAGCACTTCTAGTCGAGCAATCGTTTCCTGGCGCTCCTTTTCCAACGTCGCATTGGACTGAGCCAACTCCTCACGGAGTGTCGCGATGGAATTTTCTCTCTCTCTGATAGTGCCTTCGAATCGTGCTTTCAATTCTTTTTCCAACGCATCTAAAGCTATAGCTTTCTCCCGTTCAAACTCACTTTGCAACTGCGCCTTCATGTCATTACGCACCGCACTCTGCCCTGCCTCCAATTCTTGCTTACTCTTCTCTGCATCTGCGAGTTTTGCAATCTGTTCGGTGATGCGCTTTCGCAAAATTTCGTTCGCATTTTCACTCTCTTTAAACCTTTGCACTTGATCCTCGTACGCTTTCGCGTACGATTCCAGTTGCGTGTTTGCAGATTCCAACTCCATTCGTAAAACGTCTGATTTTTTCATCCGTCTCCCCGACTTCGTAGCTGAACTCGGTTGTGAGGACTGCGAATTATAACCACTGACATCCGCAGAGACTAATGTACCACTCAAGTCCGTCACCGACCCACGTCTGCTGGCGGACGCGGACACGGAGTGTCCCGCTCCTAAATTCGAGAGATTCTGGTACGAGCCATGTAAAGAGTTATTACCGCTCGAGTTCGCCGCAAAATTCGGGTGAACGTGCAAATTCGCTAAGCTTCCGGACCCAGCGGACATATTTGAAACATTAGACATAACTCTCGGTAGATCTGCTCTCGATGCCGATCGGGACGCTACAGACATGCTCCTTCCTTCGACGTCAATATCAGATGCATCTCGACTATCTTCCTCTTCCTCAAACGCTGTTGCGGCATCCCAGGCGAAAATGTTTCTATCTCCGGATGAGAACAGCTGTAACATCCTTTCATCATACGATAGCGCCCAGACTTTTTCGCCGACGTGAGCATCCAATTGCGCTATGAATAAGCGCGAATCGGGATCCCAGATTTTCACGGATCCGTCGTATCCAGCCGAGGCTAATTTCCCTCCGCCGCACTCCTGCAAAGCGCAACAGCCTCCCTCGTGCGCGACGTAACTACTACTATTATTATTATTTTTACTACTACTTGCACTTGTACCATCTAAGCCCGTGGACGATGTCGACGGTAAATCTAAAGAAGATCCAGCAATATTCGTCGCCGTTCCTCGATCTACGTTCCACGCGAAAATCTTCCCGTCTTTCCCAGCGCTAAACACGTGCTCGTTATCATTCGTAAACGTTGCCACTGCACGAACCGTATCGTGATGTCCTCCTCTCAACTCGTTCATTTTCTGGCCATTATGCGTGGAATAAACTCTCAAAACGCCATCCCCGCACCCAACCACGAGCATGCTCTCGTCTCGAAAAAACGTCAAGCAATTCACCGCGCTCCCGCCGTTCGCGTTCAGCGTAAACTGTATTCGATCCGCTCTCACGTCCCAACACAGCACGGTCCCGTCCCAGCTCCCTGAACACAGCAAACTCCCACTCAGAGTCGATACCAGCGAACTTATCGGTTTCCGGTGTCCAGTCAACACCGCCACCGCTTGCGCCAAACTCGTATCCCACACTCTCACCGTCCCGTCCCAACTTCCACTGGCAACGTAATCATCCTCAAACGCGCACAAAGATGACACCGCCTCTTCGTGTCCGTGCAACTTCTGCACCAACTGCGCTGTGTATGGATCCCACACGTTGATTTCCCCGCTCGCGGATCCGGTCAACAGTAATCCTCGCCAAGATAACAGCGCGTAGATGGAGTTTGTGTTGCCCGTTTGTTTCGGGTAGGACATGGGAAGCGGACGGATTTTGTTTTGATTCTTTGGCCGGATAGCGCCTTGGCGGAAGAGCGAGAACATGAGTATTGGATGAAGCGACTTTGCTGCGTGTGTGTGTGTGTGTGTGTGTGTGTGTGTTCTTTCGCTTTCTCACGTATCGCGCGCGCCGCGGCTCGTTCTTCTTCTCGTCATGATGCTCGTCGTTGTTCGTTTATGTCTGGCGAGTTTGAACTGCTGAACGGTCATAAGGCAGGGGATTTTTCGCGCAAAGCGCCAACGAGAATGAAAAAAACAATGTATCCTAAAGTTCTACACTTGTTTGTTATTACAACGCGCAACATCTCTCGCATCCATTCACTGCGAACTCTTTTTCCTGGGTTTCTTCAACATCATCGCCAACCTTTCGATTTCTTTCCTCTGCGCGGGATTGTTGACGTACTTCAAAGCGGTTTGCTTCAATTTTTTCTCCGTCTCTTTGCTCGTGTCGTTGAGCGCGCAGCTGAAAATTTCGCCTTGCGGTTGGAATCGAAAGTATTCGTCTTTATCGGCATCGAGGACGTGTCGGATGGTTGCGTCGACTTGGACGACATCGCACGTCGCGTTGACGACGTTGGTAACCCAAGAGGCGCCGTAGGTGGCGGGAACGTCGCGGGCGACTGGATATCCAGTGCCTACCGAGCAAAGAATAAGCGGCCTCTTCGGGCTAAAGATCCGTTTAGCTTCAAAGACAGCCGCGGCGGCGGGATTGTTGCAAGAGATTGCACCGTCTATGAATCGAAGTTGCGTTCGCGAGCTTTCCAATGGCGAGAGTTTGTTCAAGCCGGCGCCGTGGAGTTCGCCTCGTTTAGCTTTAGCTTTGGCTTTTTCCGTGTCGGCGTCAAGGTCCTCATCGTTTAGTACATCGTCGCTTAATATATCTCCTGGACCAAAACTCGAGGAAGATGACGTTTTATGGTGTTCCGCGAAAGACGTCGATGTTGTGCCAGTGGTTGCGATGGTCGTTGCTGCGGTGGAAGACGTCAAAGAAGAAGAAGAAGCGGAGCTCAGTTTCTCGCTCATCTCTATGCTTCCGTATCCGAGTTCTTTTTCACAAATGAGTTCTTCCATGTACCACGGCGCCGCAGTTGTTGCGCGTAGCGCCGCAGTCATACCGATTCTGTAATCGCCGGCGTAGTCCAAATCGGATTTTTTCTTCATTTTGCTCGTCGTCGATGCATCGACGATCACTGTAGACGGAGAGTGGTTTTCCCGGCGATACGATCGGTGCATGTATAAAGAACTCGGGTTTCTCGAAACTAGCGAGGATACCAAAACTACTCTCGGTGAAGGCACTGCGGAACGGAACCACCTTTGGTGCGCACCTACAGAGAACATTTCCTCGTCTGGATCGTCGCCAAGGACGTTGCGTAACACGTTTTCGAACGATTTAGCAGCCACATGACCGGGACCTTTTGTCAACAGAGAGACGTATGAATCCGGTTTGAAGACGTCTTTCGCCATTTGCTCGTATAAAGAATCGAGTTCAGCGACAGTCATGCGCAGGAGGCCTGCACCTAAAGCAATGATACCACCAGTCGAAGTCCCGACGATTAAATCAAACACTTCTCCAACACACCAAGCGCCCGTAGCTTCCAAAATGCGTTTGAGAATAACAACCGTGACGTATCCCCTCATTCCTCCCCCATCCATGCATAATACGCGCACTGGCGTAGCTTCCGATTCGTCCAAATCGTACGCTTCAGCGCGTATACCTAAATCTTCAGAGCCCAATGCGTTGACAATGCGTTGTGCGACGCGCCACTTGCGAAATTTTCGCGCAGATTGGGGGTCAAATAAGGATGCAGATGACGAGGTAGGGGAAAGCGCATCCATCGACGAAGCGCGGGAATCCCCACTAGACGAGAGAGGGTTGTTCCATGGATTATAGCATCTACCGACCAGGACACCGCCTTCCGGTGCAGTTCTCTTACTTACTACATGATTGTCAAAATTCGTCGTTTCGCGGTCTTTCAGCGCGAAAAGAAGCGCATTGCGTAATCTGCGGGCCACTTGATTCGTACTCCCATCGTCACATAGATCCAAAGCGGGGATATCGATTCGAATCACACAGTCTTCGCCAAAGAGTTGATGTCGTCGACGACTTTCAGCTTTTGCTCCTTCGAGACTTCGTGCAAATACATCGCCAGGGACGACGAAGACTGGAATGTGCAACTCGGTGGTTTCAAAGTTTGGATTCGCGATGAGAGGTTGCATCAATTCTCGAGCTCCGCTCTTGGTGGTACTTTTCGGCCACACGAAAAAGACTGCTTTCGACCCTGCGTTTTGAAGTAACCACGTCAGCCGCGGCGCTTGTCGAATGATTTCACAAAAAGAAGCCCAGTCATTGCGCTTAGCTTTGATGGCAATCACTGAATCTTTATACCAAGCGGACATTTTATCCTCATCTGCGTCGTTTGTTTCGCTCAATAGGTGCTCACCCGCGACGTCTTGCCAATCGCTTTCTGAATCAGAAAAATCTTCGGCAATAGGTGCAACAGTTTGCTTGACGCGCGGTGTTGGTATCCTTGGATCAACTTCACCATGCCATCCAGAATCTAACCGGGAGAGTGCTTTTGTTTCGAGAGGTGATAAGGGTGCAGCCCCGTTTCTCGTTGCGCTCCTCATCTTGGTAGGTAATTGAATCAAGCCATCAAATTTCTTATGGGTCGGCTTTTCGAGCTCGATGACTCGAAAAGGAGCTGCGAAAATACCATCGTGATCCGGCATCGCTGGAAATTGTGCTCGCATGCAGTTCATTTCGAAGCATTCTGTACTTTCTGCAAAGCTTGAAGTTCGTCTGCGATGCTTCGATTTTGAGTCTGTCTCTGCAAACTTCTTCTCCGAGACGGACGATGAGGACGTCGATGCGATGATTACCTTGCACGTTTTCAAGTCGTTCGCTGCGAGCCACTCAACAACGCGTTCGAGTTTCAGAAGTGGTGTTGTGTCTAAATCGGCGCCTAAGTGGCCGTTCCATGAAGCTAGAAATGAACGCAAGATTGCATCGAGTGCATTGCGACGAATTGCTTCCGCTAAATGCGCACCATTGTCTCGTGAACAAAACGCCGCAAGCGTTCTGATGCATGTTCTCGCGTCTTCTTGGTGTGAACTGACTCTTAATTTTCCATCTATATCGATTAAGTGTAAAATACGATCGCGAAGGTACTCAAATGCACCGGCCGCGATGAACTCACATGCGAGCTTTGCGGAATTCTCGCTCTCGCGTTTCCTCGATATTTCTCGCATCCAGTGCTCCATTCGCATTGAGACTTGACTCGCCGCGTCGTTTGACTCTCTCTCTTTAAGCGCATCCCACTGATAACGACGCATACGTCGACGAACAAACTGAATTAAGGTTCTAAATAGTGGCGTTGCCGATACGCTCGAATGCGAAAACTCGCCTCCAAAACCGAGCTGCGCTGATTGTACCGAGAAATTTGGTTGAATCTTGACAAACTCGGGCTCTCCACTTGCGCGAACACTCTTCGATGTTTTCCTTTCCTCATCTTCAGCCGCAGCAAAGAGACACGGTTCAATCGCTTCAACGATTGCGCGAAGCTTGAGCGATTCGAGGCGTTCAATTTCTCTTCGTCTTGGGCTAATGTCGACTACGCCTCGTTCTGATTTCGGTTTCTCAAATATTTTTGCACGTTCTTCTTCTTCTTCTTCTTCTTCTTCTTCTTCTTCTTCTTCTTCTTCTTCGCCATTTAAATCTGCGTCGAGCTCGAGAAGAATCCGATCGATGTCGTCCTCAACATTATTTTTACCTTCACCATTTTGCACTTTTTCCATCATTCGGTCTTCGTCGTCGTCATCGTCGTCACTTACTTCCTCTTCTTTTTCAGATGCCCAAGTGCCGCACACCTCCCACGATTGCACATTTTTATCATCCGCATTGGATTGATTACCCGAGGTCGCCGCTTGCGTGGCTACTGGACTCGAAGTTGCACCTAAAAGTTCCGCAGTTTCGATTCCGCTGAAAGATATTCTCTCGTCGTTGCCTGCATTGCCAAGCTTCCTCATCATCGGAAACCATCCCTCTGGACTCGTGAATGCGAATCGTATCTTAATCGACGCTCTTTGATCTTTACCTTTATTGATCGGCGCGTCGATGAAACGAGAGGTGAAAGTATTCGGCTCGTCGCTATTTTCGCACACAGCTGCCATACAAATTGCAGACGCGTTTTTCGGATCTCCTCCAATTGCATCCGAAATAGCTCGAGAAGCTAGCGCGACATCGCCACCAAACCGATGGACAAAAATCTCGCGCAACGCATCAGATATTCCGGATTCAGCTGCGTTCGATGCCCAGTTGCCACATGTGGTAACAATTACCATTCGCGCGCCAAGTATCCGTTGTCCATCTCGAGATTTTGCAAATGCACCATCCGACGGTGAAAATGCCAACTTTAACGCTTCGCAGGCCGCTCTGGACGCGTTCGAATCCGTTCGTTTCGAACCAATTGTATCGAAGGAGACATCGTGTTCGATGGCACCATCGGATAAACGAAAGACGAGTACATTCACACCGCGCTCTTTTTGCCACGTAGAAGCGATAGACGTCGAAGCTGTCGATGATCCAACATCTGTATTTTGACGTTTTGGTACCCAATCTTGTCGTCTATCGAATTTGGACGCCTCGTTTTTACCTGGCGCCGGCGGTTTTTGCAAATCTAAATTTTCCATCTGTTCTCGAATGACTGACCCGGACGTTCCGCGTTTTGGTGCGTACTTTGCATCGCCAACCACAACTTCTCTTGCATCTTTTGTACAACTCGCGGAAACCTCTAACCCGTTCGTGCTCACCCACACTCGACGCGTCGTCACCGCCGGTTCAGAATTCTCGTCGTTGTTATTATTCAAATTGAACGCTGCTAGTGCGACGGCGTAGCCGGAACGACTCGGAGGAAACGATATCACTTTTTCTCTCTCGAGCAATTCCTGCGTGCTAATCTCGTACATGATTCGCGACCCTTTCACAACCCACACGGAATGACCGGCTTTTGCCGCGAACACAAACGCATCCGAAACGACGTCTGAAAGTTTCTCGTTATCTCTCAATGCCGGTTGCACGTCTAACGCAAGCTTCCATCCACTCATTCTACTACTGCTAACACTATCATTTCCATTCTCTCCTCCTTTATCATAGCTATTACTACCACTGCTGCTACTCAACACGCTCTCGTACACCTTAGGCGGAAGCGACTTAGCGTTCCACCGAAACTTCACGTCGTGTGCGCCGCTCCTCACAAACTCCAAAGTCGGCGCTATGTGTATCTGCAACTCTTTCTTCGACGCCAAGAGTAATGCTCTCTGTATCTCTTTTTTCTTCTTTATCATTTCTTTCTCGTTCGCGTCCGTGTACTTTTCTCCTCCCGGCGCAACCTCTTTCGTTTCGAAGTAATCTTTAGGTAACAAACATCGTATCAAATACGTCCCGGGCTGTAACTCTCCGGTACTAAATCTCAACGAAAACGTCGCTTTACTCTCTCGTTCATCGTCTAACATCGCGTTTCCGACGTGTTTATATCTCCTCCCGGCGGATATTATCCACGAAGACGCGTCTGCCATCTCCACGCGAAGGTATCTCGGGAAGTTGTACAATTTGCTCGCGGTCGTTGGTCGCTTCTTCTCGGTGGGAAAAGACACGCGCGCGGTGACGCATATCTCGCATCCGATTTCGAACGTGTCCGTGGACGACGGAGAGAGAATGTCTAACGACGCCAACTGATGCGCGGTGGTGTTTTGTTGCGGTTGTCCCACTCCTTGCTGCGGAGAAAGAGGTTGCGACATCGCGCGCTTCTTTTGTTGTTCTTTTTTGTGAACTTTTTCTGTGAAAAGAAAAGAACAAACAAGGAAAACACTCGATTTCAAAAGGTGCCGAAAGGACGAAATTAGACGACGAACATTAGATTCCAAGTGCGCGCGCGAGTTTTTCTTTCTTTCTCTCTCTCTTTCTCGTACTGTTGTTATTAAAAATATATGTGCAGTAGTAGTAGTAGTAGTAGTAGTAGTAGCGGTAATAGTAATGTCGTGATTCTCTCTTCCCCGCGCCGTTATCAGTCTCCGATCAAATCGAACAAATTGTCCAAGTTCTCCAAAAATTGGCCGTCGGTTTGTTGCTGTTGCTGCGTTCGCGGCGACGCCGGGCCGCGGTGAGTTTGCGTTTGCGCACTGACCGAGGAGGTGGTGCCGAGACCAGTGCCAAGACCACCAATGGAACCAATACTACCAGCGCCGAATGCGCCACCGCCGAATGCGCCGCCGTAATCTCCGAAAGCACCGAGACCTCGCGAGGTCTGCGTTTGAGGCGGGGATTGCCCGAAAGCGGAAGCGCCTCCAGTTTGCTGCGAAGAGGAACTACCCATCAACGGATCCCACGAGGAGGTCGGTTGCACGCGTTGCTGCTCTGGCTGCAAATAGGACGGTTGTTGCTGTTGTTGTTGTTGTCCATAACCGGAGGAGGCTTGTTGCTGCTGATACGAAGGCTGTTGATCGAACATCGATTGCGCGCGTTGTTGCTGCTGCTGTTGTTGGGAAGAACCAAAGCCTAAGTTGGCCACGCCAGAGACGACGCTCGCAACGTTACCGCCCAAATGTTGCTGTTGTTGTTGAGGATACGAGGACGGATATTGTTGCGACTGACGTTGCTGTTGCTGCTGGAGTGAAAGTCCTTCGTTGTTCCAACGTTGCGGTGGAGGTTGTGGCGGTTGTTGAGAAACACTACTATACGCGTTGAGCGTGTTCATACCTACTTGCTGCTGCGGCGGCTGCTGTTGAGAAGATCCTGTCGAGGACAGATTCATGTAACTAGATGGTGTCAACCCTGATTGTTGCTGAAGCTGTTGCGGAGGCTGCTGCTGTATTTGTGGAGGTGGCTGTCTCGGAGGCTGCTGCGGTGGCTGCTGCCGAGGTTGTAAGTCACCTCTAGATTGCTGCGCGTCTACGGGAGGTCTTCCGGGAGGCGGTCCGGGGGGTACCGGTGGCGCCATCTTCCGCGTGGGCGAACCAAACGGTGGTGGGCCAGGTGGTGGTGGACCAGGCGGCGGTGGTGGAGCAAAACGATCTTCGTAAGATCCAGACTGCGACGCCGGTGGATACCCTCTGGATGCGGCCGATCTTTGCTGTCCTTTTGGCAATGGCATAGCCGGCGCGGCAGCCCACGATTCCGCGGCATTACTCTTACTACTACTCTTACCCGCGCCAGCTTGCTGGAAGCCAGCTGCTGCGTCCGCGCTGGTTTCACCATATCTGCGCTGCTCTTCCAATTGCAAACGTCTCGCCATGGCTTCATCTGATTCAACCTCTTCCGCAGCGGCGGCAGCGGCAGCCGCTTTCTCTTTCTTCTTCTGCCTCTGTGCGGCTTTCTTGGACAAAGTCGAAGAGGCTGCAGCATTTGGATTATTCGTCTGCGAGGATACGGAAGTGTTTGCGGTTGCGGTTGAATCTTTCTTCGCGAGCTTTTCCTTGATTGCGTTCATTTCTGCCATTTCTCTTTCTGCAGCTTCCTCCATTGCTTTTTTCAAGGCCTCGCGTCTTTGCTGCGCCTCGTCTATGGCTTTCGCCGCATCATCTTCCGCGTGCTTCTTATTCAAAGCTTCCTGCTCTGACTTTTCCTTCTGCGCTTGCTTCTTCTTCGCTTTCTTTCCTTGACCAGGAGCCGAAACATTTGCTTCTTGAGCAGCCTTCTCTTCTTCAGCGTGTTTCTTTGAAGTTTCCTTTGGCGCCGTCCCAGAAGTTGCGTACGCAGATTCTATGGAATAATCGCCCCATTCCGTTACATCTTTCTCTGATATGATCTCCACGCCTTTCATACTTCCCGCACCGTCTCGCAAAGACGAAAACACAGTTTCCGAGAGAACATCCATGGTGGATTTAGATTTCGTATCACCGTCCTCGCCGTCCTTCTCCGAGGAAACTCGACCTACTCTCGCTTTAAAAGAGTATCGCGTCCCGGGGACTAAATCGGACACGGTCACCACCGGGTTACCTCTTACCGCGGCATATACGGTAAAATCTCTATCGCCGTGCTTTTTCAAACTCAATTCCCAACACCTATCCGGCGGTAAGGTGCCTCCCGACTTGTGTCGATACACGTTCAATGTGATGGTATTGTCTGATCTCGAAACTAAAGTAGGCCTTTGCAGCTTTTCTAACGGCGCCGACGCTCTTCTTCTCTCGTTTTCTTTCTTGGCAATTTCCGCGGCGTACTTTGCCGCCTCTTTTCTCATCTTTTCCAAGTGTTCAAACAGCTGTTCATCGTCTTGATCTTCGTAATCTCGATTGTTCGGGTTATCGTTGTGCGATCTCCTAAACGAGCCGTTGTTGCCCTTATCGCCTCTACGTCCGCCTCGTCCATCACCTCGACTGCCTCTCGGACCGAAATCGGGCCCATCTGAGTCAAACCAACGCTTTCCATCGCCGCCGCTATCGCCTCTACGTCCGCTGCCTCTCCCTCTACTCGAACCACCGCTGCCCGCGTTGTTACTGTTACTGCTATTTCGGCTTCCCGCCCTCAACTCGTCAAACATACCTTGCGCGCTCTTCGAACTCATCTTCTTATCCCCCATAGCTTCAGCGCTCGCTTGCATATGCGCGGCCATTTTGCTCGACCATCCGGGAGGTGGTTTACCGAAAAACTTTCTCAAATCTGCATAGGCGTACCCGTCCTCGTCGTCCGAGTACGAATCGGACCCGTCCCTATCTGAGTCGTAATCATCCGAATGACTCCCGTAGTCGTCATCGTCAGAGTCGTCATCTGAGCCATCGTCGTCGTAATCTTCGTCGTCGTCGTCGTCGTCGTCCGAATATTCCTCGCCGTCTTCGTCGACTTCTTTTATAATTGGCCCACCAGAGTTTCCAGTAGATCGTCGCTTCCTCGAACTTTTCCCGGACGGCCCGTTGCTCCCTTGCGCGAACCCGCCTCCGAAGAAAAACGATTCGAAAAAGTTCGCCGCGAAATCTCTCATGTCCTCCGGACTCTTAAACACGCCGTCGAAATCGCCGTTCGGGCCTCCAAAATCGTCATCGTCGTCCGACTCCGAATCCTCCGAATCGTTCTGCCTCGTCAACGCATCGTACGCGCGCACGACTTGCCTAAACTTTCTCTCGAAATCTTCTCGCGTCGGTTTCGAAGGCGCGTTAGAAGTCTTCTTACTGTTGCTGTTGTTCGAAGACGACGTCGTCGAAGACCCGCCGCCGGGATGTTTATCCGGATGAAACTCCAGCGCCAGCTTCTTGTAGGCGGATCTTACCGCATTCGGGTTGCTCGACGCCTCTCGCGGGTCTAAGTTTAACACCTGGCACGCCTCTTGGAAAGACATGCCGCCGCCGGAGCGTCCTCCTCCTCCTCCTCCTTTAGACGATGTCATATCCGCTGCTCGAACAAAAAGACGACCTTCTCTCTATCTCTCTCTCGCGGGATGTTCGTGTAAGTTTACGCGCGCGTTTGTGTCGTGCGAGGTTGTTTCCCTACGCACGCAATTATTTCTTTTTTTTGGCTCGTTCGTTCGTGGGGAGAGATGGATGGATGTTTTGCGTGTGATGCTCAAACTTCACAAGAGAAATCGGCAAACAGGATGTTTTCTTTCTTCCCGTGCGATGAGAAACAAAAAAAGAGGCGGGCGACTTTGGCGTTGTTGTTGTTTGTTGTTCTTTCTCTCTGTTTTGATTTACAAAAGGCTAAAATAAACTGCGCGGGCAACTCTCTCTCTCTCTCTCTCTTTTTCTTCTCACCATCTCTTGACTAAACCGCTCAGCAAGGAGAGAAACTCGAGCGGGTTTCCTTTCTTGCTCGTGCGCTTCGCGCCGCCGTTGTTTTGGTTGCCTCCGACTCGAATGTCCGAACTCAAACTGACTCGCCATAAGAGCAACGCGACGCCGTTGAAACCGAGCGAAACGAAGAGGAAAGAGATATCCGGGACGTGGAAAGTCGCCACGGAACGGATGGCGACGCCGATTGGGACGCCGAGTAAGACAGTTTTCCCAACCGAAGGTAAGATTTTTCCGAGTTTATCTACGCCGCTTCGTCGGCTGCTGTCGCCGAACGCGCCTTGGGTTCCTAATAGATACGACGCAGCCGCCCAGCCGAGAATAAACGGCGACGCGGTGCCGACGATATCAATCGGGTTTAAACCTTCCCCGTGACTGGCGCGACCAATCGTTGCAAACACTGAAAATGCGGCGACGTCGCCGGCGAGTAAGATCGCCCTTCGTTTTAAAACGTTCGATTGCGACGTTTCGCTCGATTCGTCGTCGATGTTCGCCACGCCTTGGAACCGCGTCTGTTGCAACGGAATCACTTCCACCTCTGGATTTTCTTCCCGGGATTTTTCTAAGATTTGCTCGGAGACTGAATTCATGCTCGTCGAGGGAGGAGGCCCAGACCCAAGCGGCGCCGGTGGAGGCTTCGCGTTCGGGTCGCGTCGTTTAAATCTCGATTGTTTCACCTCACCGTTCGCGCTGCCGCTACTCTCCGCGAACGTCGTCGTCGTCGTCGTCGTCGTGCTTCTTTGTTTTATCCATTTTTGTGCAGATGACGACGACGACGACGAGGGAGAAGCGCCGGTGGTAGCTCCTCTCGACAGTCGTCGCAAACAACCCGACGAGAGGCGAGAGGAGAGCAAAATCGTTTTCGATGCCGTCGTCACGGAAGAAGACATTTTCTTTGGCGCGTTTTTTATGTGTTCTCTCTTCTTATTATTAAGTTCGTGCGCGTGGGGAAAACTCTGAGTGACGATTTTCAACTATAAAAGCAAACTATAAATATTTCTCTAGCTAATAACATACATTCTCTCTATCAATCATCGAATCAATCATCGTGCGCGGTATCGATCAACTTACACTCCGCCTTCAGTTGCTCGATTTTCAACCCCATGCTCCTCTGAATCTTCTCTTTCTGCGCGACATCCTCCTCGCATCTCTTCAACAAATCTTCGTACCTCTCGATGCATTCTTTCGTCAAGTCTTTCGCGATTTGCGCGTCGTCGTTGAAATACGTCGTCCCGACGGACTCCATCGCCGCTTCGATCTCTTCCCGCGCTTCCGCGAATATAGAGTTAATTTCTTGTTCCAGTTTCATTTGCTCTTCGGTGGATATGCATCTTTTCGTCGTGTTACTCGTTTGGTGGTGGTTGTTGTTGGTGTCGTCGAGCAGGCGAGGAGGCTGCTTTCCGCCCACGACGAGCGCGCCACCACTCCCACCGGGGAGACGAAAGCGACGAAGAAGCGTCGCGCGAAGCATTTGGTTTTGGTTTTTTTGTGCCGCAAACGAAAGTTAAATTATATTTCGCGTCTAAAAATAGAAACACGAACGTTTCCCTTCAGTCAAAATCGGCGTCACGAGACTTAACGAAACTTTAAAAAAATACGCGAGAAGAAACCCACACGCGATCTCGATGATCGCGAAGACCGCAGCAGCGCCGGCGGTCGATCGAAATCATCAGCAGCAGCAGCAGCAGCAGCAGCGCGATAATGACAATCATCATCGCGTCGCGCGTTTATCGCCGTGCGGCGCGTTCGGTTTGCCGTCTTCTTTTTCTTCTTCTTCTTCGAAAGAGATACAAAAAAAGAGCAACGGCACCACCCCGTCTTCGTCGGATGGGTGTCGCGCGATTGTGTTCCTGGACGACACGTTGTGCGCGTTTCCGGTTGGGCACGGCGTGCTGTTGGTGGAGAGCGACCGCGGGCGGCAAGTGGCGTTCGTGCCCGGGACGCCTGGGCAGAGGAGAGTGACAGCGATCGCGGCGAAGAAGTGTTCTGGGGGTGAGAGCGCGAGGAGCGAGAGTAAGGGCGAAGCTAACTTTGACGAGGAGGAGAAAGATGAGGAGAGAGGGAAAGGCGGTCAACGACTGCGAAAGGAGGCAGGAGTATCTTTGTCTTCCTCTGATGGTTCGGAATCGATTACTTTTACTGGCGAGACTGCTTCTTTGCTCGCGATTGCGGAGAGTGGCGACGAGGAAATAGGACCGACGATTGTGCTGTTCGCGATACATCGACAGACGCAAAGGCGCGTGAGGTTGAGAACACTTTCACTGAGAGATGCGATCGGGTCGGATGGGAAGAAGAGTTCAGTTTCTCCTTCTGGTGCGATGGCAGCTTCAGTGAGTGGATGTCTTGGTGATTATACGTTTACGGAGGTTTGTTTTTCAACAGATGGATCTTTGATTGTAGCAAAAGCGCAAAGAGTTTCAGACGAGAACGATTGGACTTTGCGTTCGTGGACATTTTCGGATCTGACGAAGCGCAATAGCGGTGCTAATGGCGATGATATCAGTAATAATCAAGAAGGAACGACGAGTAATCCCTTCCCTGCGTCGTCTGCTTACTTGGATATATTTTCTGCGGGTAAAAAAACCGCGTCGGTGTCGAACTTGTCATACGTGCTTGGTTTTCTTCCAGAACCGCGCATAAGCGTCGGTCAACGCAACAACTCAACGTCACACTCCAATCCAACGAGTTTGAATATTCATCCACGCGAGAGAAACACCGTTTCAGCCGTCGCCGCAGGTGTCATTCGATTGTACAAGCTCCCCCAAAAATCAGAGACTGACCTTTATGCTGCATCTTCGGCGACTGGGAGTCGCGGAGTTATAAAACTCTTCAGCGTAATACCATTTGGGGAAGCTTTTGAAGCTGACGAACCAGTCGATCACGCATGGTTAGAGAGAGGAAACGGAGAGAGAGTCGTCGTTGCATTTGAAAGTGGACACGCGTTGATAGTAGAGCAATCGCAACCAATATTTATCATTCGAAACTGCTTTGCGCAAAGTAATAGCTGCAATAATATCGGCGCAACCGGTGTTTGCTCCATCGGCGCGCGAGGTTTTTGTATTTTCGGTTCAAACGGAAGCCTTTCGGTGTATAACAGAAACGCGGAGCGAAAGATTACCGCGGGTAAAGATCCTTACGGGAAAATAAGAGTTTGGACGGTTCGTAGGAGAAATCAAGCCTATGAAGATAGTTTGGAAGAAGAAAAAGAAGAAGAAGAAGAAAAGTGGGAGGAAGAAGATGTACGAGCAGATGCAGGCGATGAGCTAGGTGTAAAGAAACGCATCAGCACCTCGCGCGCGTCTGTGGAAGTCGATGGTATACGTGTCATAGATACCAGCGACAGTGCGTATCAGTCGCAAGAACCGCGTTGGATTACAGAACGCGGAGCAATTGTTTCCGCAGACGTCTCTCCGTGCGGTGAAACTCTTGTCGTATGGATGGACCATCCCACGAACGAGCTTTACACTCTCGCAGTCGCTGATGCAGACGCATCAGTTCGTGAAGGGTCGTTAGATAAAGAAAGCGGTGAAGGTAGTGAACATAGCACCATGCAAAGTATTGAGAATGGTGACGTTTTTCAAGTACTTTTGAGGGAAAACTTCAGCGTCACAGCTTCTGAACGCTCGAAATTTCCCGGTGCAGCACATTCGACGATATCCTTTTCTTCCACGTTGAATCAAGAGACGAACAATACTTCACGTGGGGGCAGTAATATGATCTCGCATAACGCTATGCTCCCATCTTTATCATCACGTGCAAGTCACTGTGCTTTGAAACCAATACTTGCTACGTGTTCCTCTGACGGTGCAGTTCGTATCTGGTCTACTCGAGAGAAGAATAAAATGTTCATCGGCGGCGTCGTTTCTTCCGCTTCGACATCCATCGATGGCCATGTTGAAGCTGATAAGTTGTCAATTCGCGGCTCTAGCACGAGCGCATCTGCAGAGTCGTCGAGTTTCAGTTGTGCACTTGAACTTTGTGAGCACTTTCCAGAGACGCCGCTCTCAATAGCATTGCATCCTTCCGGTCATATTCTCTTGGTTGGGTTCAACGATAAACTCCGCATGTTCTACATTCATCACGACACTCTCGAAAAGGCTCGCGAGTTTTCATTGAAGAACGTTCGCGATGTCAGTTTTTCGCACGGTGGACACAAGTTTGTGGCCGCCCATGGTAACTGCGCGAAGATTTTTGATACATATACGGGTGCAACTGTCTCGACACTGCGGGGACACTCGTCAAAAGTTCGACGAGTCAGATGGACGAGTGACGACGAAAATGTCGTGACTATAGGTGCGGATGGGTGCTGTTATCGATGGGAGTTACATGGCGTAGATGCTTTATCTGGTGAACACAAGAGAAACGCTGAACACTCGAGAAAGGGGTGCCGATACGACGACGTCGCACTTTTGCCGAAAGAACTCGGAAACGGCGTTTTTTTAGTTGGAAGCGACCGTACTATTAAAGAACTAGATGGTGAAAAGTTTGGTGCTGGTTCGTGCCGAGAGTTTGAGATCTCTTCGTCGATGTCAGCGTTCTCTTGCACCGGGCGCAGTGACGTAAGCTCTGAAACCACCTTCAACCAGCGTGGAGGTGATGAGGAAAACATCAAAATGACCTTGCGACGAAGAGCTACTACATTAACATCTGCGTGCTTCCTCCATTCTTCTCGACTTTTGGTGTGCGGTACATCTTGCGGTGCATTGCGGGTATACACAACTCCATTGACGGGAGAATTTCGCGAATATCGATGCGCGAGCAACCGGGAAATTACCTCCATATGTGCATCCGATACGGAGGAGCGAGTGTTCGTGTGCGCTTCAGATGGAACAATGTTTGCATTCGAGATCATGGTCGATTCTGATCTCAGTTGTAGTACTTCAGACAAACCTACTTCTCGGTTTGGTAAAAACAGAAGCGTGAAAGACACGAGCGGTGCTGTTGCGCCGGACGACGTGCTCATATCGCGTTTTGTCCTGCTTGAAAAGGAGAAGAGCATAGCAGATCTCCGTTCAAGAATTCGCGAACTTTGCGCCAGACACGAGTACGAGCGTCGAGTGACTGACCAGCAGAATCGAGAAGAAGTTAACCGTCTAGAAACGCAGCGTAAAGATGATCTGGAGAGAGAAATTGCCAAGCGAACGAGGTTACGAGAAACGTTTCTGGAGGAGAGAGCAAAAACTGAAGAGAAAACACGCAGCGAAGACGAAACGCGCCGAACGCGTGAAGAACACAAAGAGAGAGAATATAGGCGCAAACTGGCGAAAGAGTTCGAGAAGATTGAAAATTTGAAGGTGGTGAAGGATGCAGAAATTGCAAAGTGGGACGAGCAAAACTCCGCGTTGGTGCAAGCCCACGAGGCATACATCAAAGAATCGGAAGCAAAACTGGAGAAAGAGACGCAACTCTTACAAGATAAAATCACGCAGTTAGAATTAGAAATTCGCACGGAGAGGGAAGTCAGCGAAGAAACGCAGCGACAAGTTGAAGAAGACGCCGACGAAGAGATTGAGAGTTTGAAAAAGGTGTTTCAGGAAAATGTCGAGTACGAACGCCATCGTTCTGCCGAGTTACGAATTGAGCACGCGAAAACACGGAAGCTTCGCGAGAATGCAACCAGGAACGAAGAGTTAATGCGAGAAGAGGCCTCGTTAGCAAAGCGCGAGCGAAATATACTCAAAGAAATGCTCGAAAAGACGAGAGAATCTTTAGCCGAGCGCGACGCCGAAATACGTGATTTGAACGAGGACAAGAAAAAATCGGCACACGAGATGCAAAAGAAGATTGCGTTGGAACGCAAGCTCACCTCTCAATTAAAAGAGAGAGATGAGAGACTCAACGACGTTGATTTCAAGATTGTACCAAAGTTTGAGCGCACTTTGAACGATTTGAACGAACGTTTAGAGTTGAAAGATAAAGAAATATTAAAAGTATTGGCTGAAGTGAAAGCTCTCAAAGGTGAGTTGGAAGAAACAACGCGCAAAGGTGAGAGCTTCCGCAAAGAAGCAAAGTTAAAACGTAGAAACGCGGAAAAAGCGCAACAGTTGATTAAGAGGTTCCAGCGGGACTTGTTCCAAGTGGTCGATAGAAAAGCAAACGAAGACTTCAAAGCATTGAAAGATGCCGTTGTGCAACTGTATTCACGATACGCTCGAGAAGAAGAAAGGAAGGAGAACGAAGTACACTTGACGCGCGCAGAAGAAACGGCGCTCGCGGTTCAAAAGCGGAACGATGCACTAGAGCAAACCGTCGAAAAATTGCGAAAGCAACTGCAAAAAGAGTGTCAGGTTAGACGTATGGAAGTATCAAAGGTTTTGAAGGAGAATCTGGAGCTCGTTAAGGCTGAACAAGAACGCAAGAAGGAAAAAAACACCCCCGCTACAGAAGAACAGCATCAACCATTTACAGAGCTAAATAAATATTTGCAAACATTAACCGTGCAATGATGAGAAATAATAAATATTTGTGCGTGCGCGTTACTATTACACGCTCGCAATCCCGGCGATTTGCGATCCTATCACCCAAAAGCCGTCCAAATCGAAATATTCCATGTCTACGTTATCGCTCCCGAAAACATTGGTAATTACCTCGCCTGTCTTTCTATTCAACCTGCAACCATCCGCAGCTTTCATCTGCACAGGTGTCAAAACTTCCTGTTGCCGTCTGAGATTATCGTTCGTTTGACTCAGCACGTGTTCTACAAAGATAAATTTACCAGTCTTAGGCCGCAAGATGCGTTTCACTTCCTTCAAAGATGCTAACTGATCCTCCACCGAACACAAAACGAGCGACACGACAGCCACATCAACAGAACCATCTTCAAACGGCAAATTTTCGCTCACGCCTCGCAGCGGCTCGTATTTCAGTTTCTCCGACTTCACCTTTTCAAAATTCTCCAACGCGTACGAGGTCATGTATTTGTTCGGATCTACCCCGTACACGTCTACTTCTACGTCAGGATTTTTCAAAGCGACCATATCATAGTATTTCGCGTTCGGCCACGTGCCTGCGCCTAATTCGACAACGTCTATTTTCCCTGTTCTATCTGAAAAAGCTTTCGTAAATAACTTTGTTTTTCTAGGTTCGATGACGCGTTCGTATCCCGCCATCGTCGTCACTTTTGGTACGTATTCAGAGAGGGTTGACATTGACACGGTTAGTTAGGGGAACATATATACAGAACAAAAATATCTGAACGCACTCGCTTTGGCAAAAACTTTGTCCGTCTGCTGATTTCTGTGATCCAACACATCCTGGATAACACTCTCGTTCACCTCGACGAGTTTCGGAAACGCCCGAGCGGGGGCGTTCGTTGAGGACGCGAAACAGAACGCGCAAGCGCAGGTGTTCAGGAACGCGCGCCGGGAATTTTTCTTTTTCTCGGGAGATTGAGTTTCGGACGCGTCGTCTGCGCTGCGCTGCGCAACGACAAGAAGATTCCTCGAGGATGTCGCATTTCTCTGCTTCTTTCCTCGTCGAGACGTGGAGATACGAGTAGTCGCGCTTTCGCTTCGTGGGAGCGCGCGCGTCGTTGAAGACACGTAGGCGTGATGCATATGTTTGTTCTCAATTTTATTAGGTGAGTTCGTTATGCGCTCTCTGGCGGGTTTTGTGTTCTCGTTTTTTTCTTCACACGGTTTAGGGTTTAGGGTGCGCACGCCAAAAGGAGTCATTCGCACACGTTGGTACACACGTAAGAAAATACACACACGCGCGCATAAAAATCACACCGCTTCTTGATAAAACAATGGCCGCGGACGCGTCGACAATGACGACGACGACGACGACGAAGACGTCCTCTTCGTCAAAAAAATCGCGCCGTAACAAACGCGTGGCTGCGGTCTTGGCCGCGCTGGCGTCGATGACCGGGTACTTTTTAGCGAGCAAGTTTAGGGGAAGTTTTTTAGATGGAGGTGGTGCTTCTTCTTCTTCGTCTTCGTCTCGAGGGGGCGGAAGCAGAGCGCAAATACTCCTCATCGGGGATTCTTTGACGCAGCGAGGGTACGATTCCAAGAGAGGGTGGGTTTCGAAACTCTCGTCGACGTACTCGAGACGCGCGGATGTCATCAACCGAGGGTATTCTGGGTATAACACGAGGTGGGTGTTGGATTTGATGAAGAGGAAATCGATTCTGTTTGCGAAAAAGCCAACGCTGGTGGTTGTGTTTCTCGGCGCGAACGACGCCGCGGTGAATCACAAGAGCGAATACGCGGTGCCATTGGAGGAGTACGAGAAGAATATGCGAGCGATATTGAATTTGTACAGGAACGTGCCGAGGATTGTTATTACGCCGCCACCGATAATAGAAAAGGACCGCGTGCGTCACGCAATGGAAACAACCGCGTTCGATACGCCGGATCGATTGTATCAACACACGGAAAAGTACGCAGTCGCGGCGGAGAAAGTGGCGAGAGAGATGGGAGTAGGTCTGGCTGATGCGTTCGATAGGTTCGAAAAGTTAGGTGGTGGGGATTTAGGCGCGTACTTTTCGGACGGGTTGCATTTTAGTGAAAAAGGCGAGGAGGTTTTGTACGAGTTAGTCGCGGAAACGATACAGCACACCTATCCTTGGATCAGCTGGGCAAAGTTACCATTAGATGCGCCCTTACACGGGGAATTAGCCGAGAAAAATATGTGATAGGTATGCTGCCACATGTAATTTGTATTGTTCTCTAGTGTTTTGAATCTAAAATTTTTTATTATTAAATTGTGTGCCGCTATCTTTTCTTCTATTTGTTTGTTATCGTCGCATTTGCGTGAATGCCGGTGATGTTTGTCCCGGAGGTTTCTGTTGCTGATTACCAAAACCAGAAGCTTGGCCAAAAGCAGAAGCTTGGCCGAAACCAGAAGCCTGACCGAAAGCAGAAGCCTGGCCGAAACCAGAAGCCTGGCCGAAACCAGAAGCCTGGCCGAAACCAGTACCTTGCTGTTGTCCAAAACCAGAGGAAGGTTGTCCAAAACCAGAGGAAGGTTGTCCAAAACCGGAAGAAGGTTGTCCAAAACCGCTCGCTTGCCCGAAACCTCCAGAACTTTGCGATTGTTGTTGTTGTTGTTGCTGCTGCTGCTGCTGATTACCGAACCCATTCGCTTGCCCAAAACCACCGCCTTGCTTTTGCGCATGTTGCGCAAACGGGCTGGAAGATGCTTGCTGTGCAGCTTGCGCAAAGCCACCTCCGCTACTACTTTGACTCGCGAGCGCGCCGAATCCGCCGCCGCTAGAAGCCGCCGCCGCTGCACCAAATCCGGTCGGTTTATTTGCAAAGGCGGCAAAGCCTGACGTTGGAGCAGGTGTTGATGAGGCATTAGCAGGTGCTGCCGTTGTTTGCCCAAACGTACTTGGTGACGTTGATGAACCGAATGCGGGCGTCCCACCTCCAATCTTTGCGGCTTGGCCGAAAGATGGCGTCCCTGTCAGGGCGGCCGCACCTCCACTCGTTGATGGCTGTCCAAAAGAAGAGGTTGATGCGGGTGTACCGAACCCTGCGCTTCCACCTCCGCCAATCGTCGCGGCTTGGCCAAAACCTGGTGTGCCTGTGAGCGCAGCTGCACCACCACTGCTAGATCCAAAACCAGTGCTTGTAGCGCCGGTTGCTGAAGACGCCGGAGATTTCATACCACCAAACGATGAAAAAGAACCCGTCCCTGGTGTAGAAGTTGTCGAAGCGGCGGGTTTCCCAAACGCAGGTGCCGCGGATGGTGCACCCGCAACTGTCGTAGTAGATGCAGGTATGGCAGGCTTTCCAAAAATCCCACCGGCTGTGGAAGTTGTTGTCGTCGACTTTCCACCGCCAAAACCTCCGAAAGATCCAAAGCTCGACGCGACATCTGTCACCGGAACTTTAGCGGGTTCTTCTTCCTTCTTTGCAAACGCTGACGGTGGCGCCATTTTCGGCGTTTCCGGAGGCGCTGAAAGTGGAGCAGACGTTTCAACCTCTTCTTTTTTCTTTGTCGGCGCCGCCGTCGCGAGCGATCCAAAGCTAAATGCACTCTTCTCAGAGTTCGCACTCGCCGATGCGCGTTGTAAGGGCGGCGGTGAAGATGGAATTGCCTCCTCTTTCTCTTCTTCCTTGCTGTCATCAGCTTTCAACTCTTCAACAGACCCAAAGGCTTTTGATTTCGGGACACTTGTTGCAATTGAAGAAGTTCCAAAGCCGAGAGGTTTTACCGCTGGTGCCGGTGCCACGGATGCCAGCGTGACAGGAGCAGAAGCAACGGGAGGAGCAAGAGAAGAAGCAACATCACTTTCTTCCTTCTTCTCTTTTTCTTCTTCTTTCTTCTTCTCTGGTTGTTCTTTAGCTATGCCGAAACTAAAGGCCGGCTTACTCTCGGCACCGCTACTCGTCGACGATGGTGCAAAGCTAAACGCCGGTTTTGGCTTCTCTTCATCTTCAATCGCTTTTTGGATTTTCGCTTGATCCGCTTTATTCTTTGCCATAAAGTCTGCACTCCATAAGTTCACCGCTGGTTTCGCTGGAGTTGTAGAAGGTGCGGTGCTGGATGACTCCGCTGCTGCCGATGCAGCCGGGGCCGACGACGAAGAAAGACTTGGGAACAACGGTTTCTTCGCCGCCCCATCTTCCTCACTTGTCGTTGTCTTAGGTGCAAGGGAAGGTGCAGTAAAAGATGGCGGCGGAGGAACTTCAGTCTTCTTCAGCACTTCTTTCGGTTTCGACGGTGCCGCCGCCGCAGGTGCAGACAAAGCAGAGAAGAGCGGTGCCTTAGCCGGAGCCGCTGCCGCTGGCGGCGGTGGAACCTCCATTTTCTTCGGAGCTTGTGCAGGAGCCGGTACAGGAGCAGAAGCAACCACTGCAGGTGGCGCAGAAACTGTTCTCTCGATGCGTTTTGGAGGCATTCGCGGTTCCACGCGGCGAAGCGGTTCCTTCAAAACATCACGTTTCATCTCAGAGACGACAACTCGAGGTTGCTTGACAAGTGTTTTAATCGCACGATCCATGGCTTCTTTGTGCGAAGTCGTCGGCACGGCTAATCCGAGATTATCATCACCTCTACCTCTTGATGTCGTTCCAGGAGTGCTGAACATAACACCAGACGATAATGCAGCTAAGCGCTGCTTACCAGGAGTTTCAATCGCATTCACCTCAACTCTGCCATCCTTCCCGATGCGCACGTCTGCGTCGTACCCAAATTCACGGAGGTCAGCAATAGTTGCTTCCAAACGTTCATTCTGATCTTCAATGACTTCTTTCTGCGTTTCAATCGCAGCTTTCAATGCTCTCGTGGTTTCTTCCGAGCGACCCTGATTCATACTCAAGACTGAATTTGAACTGCTGCTCCCGGCTGCCTTCTTGATGCGATCGAGTCGCTTCTTCTCCCGTTCCGCAAGATTGGTGCGCACTTCGAAATCAGCCGCTCCTTGTGCGATAACATCCATTTCTCGCCGCAACTGAGCTTTCAATTTCCTTAATCCTGGTGGGAGTTCCATATCTAAATCGATGATTTCAGTCAAGTCTTCGTCGTCTAGATTTTGATTTTGGTTCTTTTCCAGGTTTTCTTGCGCAGCCTCGATGAGACTTTCGAGTTCACACCTCATGGTTTCGTTTTGGCGGTCGCGCGACCAAAGTTCACTGATTGCTTCATTTTGTAACCTCGCTACGCGCTTTGTTTCCAAGATTTCGTCTCGAGCTGAATCTCTGGCTTGTGTAGAAATATCAAAGTGCTTCTTTGAGAATTTCGCGCTTGCTGCGAATGGCGAATTTTCATTTTGAATTGCATCGCACGCATCGTTACAATCCGATAGCATAGCGTCGCACTCAAGTTTCGCATTTTCGAAATCATTCGCAATCAGTTTGAGAGCATTTGCGATATCTTTCGATGCATTCGCTCCTGAAGCAGTAGAGGTCTTTGGAACAGCTTCCAATTTTTTACCCCAGGAAGGTAATGGCGAAGCTTTCGGGTCCATTGGCGCTAATGCCTTCGAATCTTCGGCGATCTTTGTTACGTCTACAGAGCGCATCACCGGAACGGATGGAACAGCGCTCGCCTCCCCACTGATTGGTGTGCTCTTTTGCTGCTTTGGCGTAGTTTCGATTTCGTGCTCCTTCAAAAATAGTTGTTTCAACTTTTCGCGTGCGGCGGAAACATCTGAGACTTTACCCAGTGAGAGTTGCTCCAAGAGTTTCGTGGGATCATCCGCGAGTGGTTCGAACGAAGTAGCTGCGGTCAGTGAAGGAGTCGTGAGCGTAAGCGTTGTTCTTGGCGGCGGCGCTGCTCGTGGTGGCGTTGGATCCGGAACTGGAGTTGGTGGTGGGACATTATCTTTTTCTTCTTTTTCCTTTTTCGAGTCTGCCGGCGGTGTCGAAGGTATGCCAAATTTAGGCTTCTCTGCTGTTATTTGTGTTGCTGTCGATGGAGTGCCAAAACTAAACGCAGGTTTGTCTCCCGTCGCCGGTGGACCAAAGCTAAACGACGATTTCGGTTTCTCCTCCTCTTCAATCGCCTCTTGAACTTTTGCTTGGTGGGCTTTATTTTTCGCCAAGAAATCGGCGCCCCACAAATTTGTAGCGGGCGCTGGAGCTTCCGCCGCTTTCTCTTCCACCTTCTTTTCTTCCTCTTCTTTCTTTTCAGGTTTATCTCCGGTCGCAGGCGGACCAAAACTAAACGCTGGTTTATCTCCAGATGGTGGATTGCCAAAACTAAACGCAGGTTTGTCTCCCGTCGCCGGTGGACCAAAGCTAAACGACGATTTCGGTTTCTCCTCCTCTTCAATCGCCTCTTGAACTTTTGCTTGGTGGGCTTTATTTTTCGCCAAGAAATCGGCGCCCCACAAATTTGTAGCGGGCGCTGGAGCTTCCGCCTTTTTTTCTGTTTCTTCTTCCTTTTGTGGTGCCGCCAATGTTTTTATCTTCACCGGCTCTTCTCTGGGAGTCTTCTCAATTTTGTATCCCGGCGGATCTGTCAAACACGCCAACCGAAAGCACGCGATACGTCCATCCGAGGTGGAGAGGAAAATCGTCGGTCCTAGGGGTAAATCTCCAGCACCACCATCGGAAGGGTTCAGCATTGCCCCACACGGGGCGCTGTAATCTACCGCGACGCCAGAAACAAAGTTATTCTCGTCGTCGAAAGCTAAAGGGATCGTGCAAAAACACCTATCGTCCTCTATTTCTAAAACCCGACACGAGTCCGACGAGGAGGTGGACACGAGGAGTACTTGATTATCCCACGCGCGCGCGTGTGCACACAATGCGACATCCCAACCATTAATTGGGACGACGTGCAAAGGATTCCCAGTCGTTACATCTTGCGTGGGATCGATATCGAACCCTCCGCCTAATTTGCTCGCCGTCCACTGGCCGTCCTTCTTCCTCAAAGCAAGCAATCGGCACTCATCTTCCCCGTTTAATGCAGAAACTAAAACCAAATCGTCGCTGTTTTCGTTTGGAAACGCAATCGATTCGATTCGCTTTACGTCGTTCAAATTCACGACGTCTTCCCCGACGAACACCGAGCCCTCCGCGTTTGCGTACGCCAACGCGTTTGTCTTTGGATGACACGCCGCGCACTCGACGCCTCCACCTGCCACCTCTTCCGTCCCGTTCCGAATCAACGATCCATCTTCAGTGACAACAACGTAGCTCATATCATCCCCTTCCTCCTCCCAAACGAACTGTTTCACTTTTTTCATCGTCGTCGTCGTGCCTTCCTCTCGTCTCGACACCGCGCCTTTACCGACTACGTCGTAAAACTCCAAGACGTCACCGTCTCCATCACTCTCGCCGCTGACAACGACCGCGACGATATCTTCGCTCCTCGGTTTCACGCTCACTATTTTCACGTTTCCTCTCACGACAACTTTATCATTCTTCTTCCCGCCGTCTTCTTCCGACGATGAAAAAAGCACCGCTTCGCTCTCTTTCCTCCCTTTCAGTCGCATCACTTCCGCCCCCAACGCATCCGCATCAAAAGCGCGCAACTCGTTCCCATCGTCCACGTGCACTACCGTCCCGTATCTCCCGGACAAACTCACCTGCCGTTCGAAGCCTCTCGTGAAGCTCTCCTCGGCTTCTCTGAACGCGTTCACAGACGCCGCGCCGCAGTTGGAAAACACAAACGGCCCGGTGGCGGATTCTTCTTCGCGTTCCGTTTGCATCTTTTCTTTCTCTCTCTCTCTCTTTCTTCTTCTTCTTCCTGCGACAAGGAAGCGCTCGCTTTATTCGAAAAGAAATCCTTCTCTCTCTCTCTCTCTATATATATATATATATCTTCTTCTTCTTCTTCTGTTGTTGTTGTTGTTGTTTTGTTGTCGTTCGCGGGGGTATGGACGGAGTACCCGCGCGAGAGATGAAGAAAACTTCAACTTTTCTTTTTTGGTGTCGCAACCGGGGGCTGCCTTTTGAAACCTAAACCCTAAATTTTGCATTTTTTTCTCTGCGTGCCAAGTTTAACACCTTTTAGGGGAAAATTTTTTACAGTTGGAGACTCAGAGACAGAGAGAGAGAGACACACACGCACACGCGCGCACGCAGAGAGCGAGACAGAATTCGAGAGGCTTAAAAAGAGCATTGTCCCTCTCTCTGTCTTTTCCTCTTCTCTCTCTCTCTCGCTTTCTCGAGAAGACAAAACAAGAAACAATAATAATAATAATAACATCAAAATGGAAGAAAACGAAGAAGAGAATGAATTGCGAAGAGGACGCATTCAGGACCCGAACATCGCGCTCTCCGACAACCTCTCCTATCGAGTGTTCTCGGAACAGTGGAACGTGGACGCGTCCAGATACCACTTGATTTCTTTGCTCGGATCGGGTTCGTACGGGACGGTGGTTAAAGCCTTCGACAACGAGCACAAAGTCTACGTGGCGTTGAAACGAATCGCGAACGCGTTGTATTCGAAGCAAAACGCGAAGAGAACGCTGAGGGAGATTGTCGCGCTGAACCGAGTGTCGCACCCGAACGTGGCGGAACTGTTGGACGTGTTCGTGAAACCGGCGACGACTGGGGCGAGGAAGTTTGTCGGAGGGAAATTCGTGGCGACGAGTTTGGACGTGTACTTATCGTTCGAGTTAGCGGAAGGCGGGGACTTGTACAACTTGCGCGGGCAGTTGGACAGCGAGGAGGTTCGGTCGCTGATGAAGCAGCTGGTGAGCGCGTGCGGGTATTTACACGAGAATAGAATTTGGCACAGAGATTTGAAGAGCGCGAACGCGCTGTTGGGAAGTTTACGCGCGATCGGTGAAGGCGGGAGGGTGATTAAGATTTGCGATTTCGGGAGCGCGAGAGGCGCGCCGCCGAGAGGCGGGTGGAGAGACGAAGAGGGAGGAGTCGAGAGAAACGGAGGATGGACTTCTGAAGAAGAAGAAGAAGAAGAAGATCATGATGATGATGAAATGATGCAAGACGGAGAAGAAAGGCGCAGGAAGATTTCATCCTCTTCGCCCTCGAAGAGGATGAAGAAAAACGGCGCGTTCGGCAGTTCGACTTTAACAGGCGTCGTCGCGACGCCGTGTTATCGCGCGCCAGAGGTAGTGATGAATTCAGGCGTCGGGACGTATACCGCAGCCGTAGATATTTGGTCGTTAGGCTGCATATTTGCGGAGCTTTTGCGACGCGAAATGCACTCCGCGGGAGCTCTGAACAAAAAATTGCAAGTGCAACCTCTGTTTCAATTCGACGACGAGTTCGCCGTGTTCCAAACCCCTAAAACGTACGAACAGATTGAAAGCGACGACAGTCGACGCTCCATGCAGTTGGATAAGTATTTCGATACAATCGGCACACCTGGATGGTTTGACATAGAAAGTTTGCCCGCGGAGAAATGGCGCCGATACTTGTCAAAAATGACTGGACGATCCGGGACGTTGCACCAGATATTCTCGGGTGTCGACGCGGACGCTCTCGATTTACTCACGCGCATGCTTGCGTTCGACCCAAGACGTCGACCGACGTGCGAGGAGATTGCGCATCACGCTTATTTTCAAAAGACATTTGGAGGTGGTGGTACTCCTCATGAAAACGAAGCCATGTTGTTGGAACAACAGCGAAGGAGACGTCATCAGATGGCGACTGAAAACGTCTCAAAAATTAGCCTGGGGGACGAGCAGCAGCCACAACGAGAGTTAGTATTCACGCCAATCTCGGAAGCTATTCCGGAAATCTCCCCTCGCTCGCGGTCGCAAAACAAACTCAAACGGTTTTGCGATCTCCGCCACCCGGGGGATGCCCTTGCCGCGCTCGAGCGCGCGTTCGAAACCGCCTCCTTCCAAGCGGATACGGAAAATAACGGCGACTGGTCTGAAATCTTTAAAAAACTCTTTGAAGATGAAATCGAATTCGGCACGCGCGAGAAACAAAAACGGTTCAACCGCTCCTACAGCAACGCTGATCTCTTCAATGAGCGGTTCCTAGGCGGAGATACCGCCACTCCCGACCGCTCCCTCACCGCCATGTTCCCGTCCATCTTCCGCGGCCTCGCGGCCAAAGAATACACCGGCGAGGCACAGCGCAAACCCGAAGACGAAGCCGAGGACGCCAACGTCGGCGTCCACACTTCGCACTTCTACGAGCGCGACAGAATGGCCGACTGGACGCCGCAAATGCAATGCGCGGAAGACAGCGGCGTCGGAATGATGATGACGAGCGAAAACGGCGAAGACGGCGGTCGTCGCACGCCTTCTCATTTTGGCGTGTGGGGCGTTTCCGTCGGCGGCAGCAACCAGCAAGAGAAGGACGCCTTGGCCAAGCAGCAGCAGAGATGAAGAAAAGCTGTTCGTGTGCGTGTATATAAAACTTTGTTGTAACATATAATAATAACAAACACGTTGTACCAGTACCAGTATTGAAATAAATTGAACTACCACCCGTTGTTATTATTATTAGTATTGGCGACCGACAAAACTTTCTTTTCTGTGGTCAACTTTCGTTCTTCTGCCCGGGTGATTGAAAAAACAAAAAAACCCTAAACCCCCAAAAAATTCAAAAAATCAATCCCCGGTATCTCCGCGACATCCATCTCTTCATTTTAACGCACACGGACTCGCGACGAGCACACGACGCGCGCGCGCAGCGAGAGAGAAAGAGAACACAAAACTAACAACAAAAAAGCATGGCGAAAGGCAACAAGAAGAAAGCGAGAAAGAAAGCGCAAAAAACAGCGGCGGCGGCGTCCGGGTCTGCGACGACAACGACAACAACAACGAAACAGCCTTTGAACGATTTCTCCAACGCGAAAACGGTACCTTCCCCTTCGAAACCGATTCGTTTACCGTCGCCGGAACAAGCGGCGTCGCTGGAAAAACTCCAATCTTTCCCCACGCCGACGAAGAGTAACGGGAAGGACGTGGAGAAGACGCCAGAGTACGTGTGGAAGGCACCGTATGAACCCGGGAGCGCGTGGGCGGATCAAACGGATTCAGATATGTTTAAACGAGGAGGAGAAGGGAAGAAGGGCGAGAGTACGCCGGCGATGGCGTCGTCTCCGGGAGGGAAGCGATTGTCGATGACGCCGCAATCCGCGGCGAAAGAATCGCCGAAGAACTTGACGGAAGCGAGTCCAGGGAAGACGGAGAAGGTGATCGCAGAGGCGACGTCGCCGGCGAGGATTCCGGAAGCGAAGAAGACGCCGACGCCGAAGAAGGCGCCTACGCCGGCACCGGCGCCGGCAGCCGCGACGAAACAACCGTCGCCGTTGAGCAGACAATCGCAGCCGCAGTACGCTCAACAGCAACAAACGAAAGTTCCGACGCCGCAAAGAAAGGCGGAAATCGAGAGAAAGTCGTTCATCGAGAGAACGTTCACGCCCGCCAAGGAGAAGTTGGAGAAAAATCCGTTGATTGCGGAAATCGTTCGCGAACGCGAGGAAGCGGCGGCCAAGAAGCAAGAAAGAGGAGGTAAGAGTGGTGAAAATTCGTCGTTTTTAGGGAACACTTTGGCGAATTTGAAGGAGAACAAAATTGCGGCGATAGGGATCGGGGCCGGCGCAGTCGCGTTGTTGTTATCTAAAATAGGTGAAGGTAAGCAAAAGAATCGCTCGTGAGGGGTTCCACGCCGTGTGAATGCTCCGCTGCTATAGTAAAATCCATACATATAATACTTAGTAACGTCATCATCCTTGTGAAAAAAAAACTAATGCCTACTAAACTACAAACGAAACATATGGATAATTCTACACTGCGGCTCCGGTCTCCTCTTGTTCATTGGTCTTGTGCACGTTTACGGCGGATTCTTTCGCCAATTCCGCTTCCTTTCGCCAGTCCACCCGCGATACCATCACCGCCAACGCGGATCCGCTGGCAATCACGCCACTCATTAAACCAATCCAAATACCTTTCGCGCGCAAGGAAGTTCCGAACGCGAGCGACGTGCCTATGGTCACACCAATCGCCCACAAAGCAATCATGTTCGTAAATGCCAAGATTCTCTGCCTTCCGCACGCCCTCAAGACGCCGTTACAAATCCCGAGCAACGCGTCAAACACTTGAAAAGTCGCCGCGAGTGGCGACAAAATAACGACTAGATCAGCGATATCTTTGTCTTTATTGGTATAGACATTCCCGATTTGGCGTGCAAAAATAGCAATCAACACCGAACATATCGTCATCCACGTTAAACCGACAGAGATGTATAAACGAGCCGCGGTTTTCGCGATGCTATATTTCCCCATACCTAACAAATTGCCCACTCGAATGCTCGCAGCGATGCCGAATGCCATTGGTCCAGTCATAAAAGTCAATCCACAAACGGACAACAACGCGTTGTGCGCGTCAAGCTCTACCTCTCCTAACATACTCGCAGTAATTATCGTTACCTCAAAAGCCCAGGCTTCCGAGGCGAGCATCACACCGCCGTGAAAACACAAACTCGACGCGCGTTGAAACATCTTCTTGGTGATATTTTGCTTTGCGTATATCCATTCTGCCCATTCCCTCTTCCTATCTTCGCTCGTTTCGTACACTAAGCTCCTCAATGCGCTGTACGTCGCCAGAAACAACAGATTTGACAACCTCGAAATCGTCGTCGCGATTGGCGCGCCTCTCAAACCAAAATCCAAAGTGTGTATGAACAACTGATTCAATCCAATGTTCAACATTAACGTCATGAAGCTCGTTATTCCCACCGGATTCACCCGGCCTTGCATTTGCAAATACTTCTGATACACTAAACTCCAGGACATAAACCACAACCCCGGGAACAAAATCACGCACGCTCTCCCTACTTCTCTCGCCACGTCGTCCGGGCGTTTCAACACGTCCCGCACAATCGCTTCCCCGCTGAACAAAAACGCCGCGGCTGGGAAACACGCCAACGTCACCACCAAAAGAACAACAATCGTCCAGCTCTTCACCGCTCTCGCGTCGTTCGCGCCGTGCGCTTGACTCGCCAGCGTGTCCATCGCCGAGGTCAACCCGGCGAGAAAGTACCAGCACAAGAGAAACAGCACGGTAAAAAGAGACCCGACCGTCATCTCAAACCGCCCGAGCCTCCCGACGTAAACTAAATCGCACGCGAGCATAATCTGCTGCGAACCCATCTGCAGGACGATTGGCCACGTCAGGCGAGCGAGCTGCTTCATCTCCTCCGGGACGACGCCGGCAGAAGTTGCGAGCGCCGGCGTCGTGTCTCTCTCCATCATCGTCTCTTTGAAGTCGTCGTCGTCGTCAAAATCTTTCTTCTTCTTCTTCTTTTCGAGGTCTGTCGTCCTCGTCGGCGTCGCTCCGTCGTCGTCGCACATCGAGGATGACATGGTGTGATGTTTTTAATAGATATAGTCGTCGTCGAGATCTGTTTGATGTGAATAAATATATATAACGTCGGCGTCTTTTTCTTACTCTCGTTACTCGCGCATATGCGCGCGTTCTTAAAGTAACGAACGACCCGGGGGGACACTCTCTCGGAAGGTGGATGATGCCCCTAAACCCTACACCCTAAAAACTTAAAAATGCGAAAGGTCGGAAACACTATATTCTATCCTCCACCATTTCACGCGAAAGAAGCGAACGGGAGATGACGACGACAACGACGACGACAAAAAGAAGCTCTCAAACGCGCGTCTTTTCTCTGCCCTTGTTCCCCCTCGCGTTTCTTCTTTTTTTGACGATAGCGTGCGCGCGTTTCGGCGCCGCGTTCGGGAGGGAAATTGGAGAAGAAGCTCGAGAGGCCGAGAACACCAACACCAACACCATCGAAGAAGATAACGAGAGAAGAGCGCTTTCAGAGTTGGACGAGAGACCGGAGCGATCTTTCTCGACGGCGGCTCCGGATGGTGATGGTGATTTCTGGGGGAAGAAAACGATCGCGCGCGATTTGGAGCGATTCAACGAGCACTGCGACGCCGTGCTCGGGTCGCACCAAGAGCGATGGTTGAAGTTGTACGAAACGAACGAGAGAGTGTTGACTATCGACGCGTCGTGCTCTGAACACGCGAACGGAATCGGGAACTATCTCGGCGATTTCTTAGCTTGGTTTGCCTGGGGGATGGCTTCGGAGAGAGCGGTGTACGTTCGATTTACGGATTGCGGAGACGAGGAACACGGACGTTTTGTCGAGGAGAGAGCGATGGATGCCAAGGCGAGAAGAGAGGTGAAAAGAGACGAGAGGAAGAGGAAAAAGGAGGAAGAGGAGAGGGTGTCGGCAGAAAGCAAAGCTCGAGACGAAGACGGATCGACGGAAATGTTGAAGAGAAAAATGACTAGCAGCCGACGGTTATTGTCGTCATCGAGAAAGCTTTTGCAGCGCGAGGCGACGATGTCGTTGATGAAAGAAGACGACGAAGCGCAAAAAAACCAAGAGGAGTTGTTTGCGAGAGAAAGAGAGAAGATGATGCGAGACGAGCGAATGAAGGCAAACAAAGAACGGGAACGACTCGCACAGGAGAGAAGACGTGAAAGAGAAGCCATGATGAACGACTCTCGAGAAGAAACACCGGAGGAGGTGCAAACACGTCACGAGAAGGAACGCGAATCTCTCGTAGAGGAAGAGGAGGCGTTGGATCGATCGATGGAAGGCTCCGCGTTGGATGGATCTGGATCTGCCTCGAGCGAAGCAGAGTTATCTCAATCTCAACGCGACAGAATTCATACGTTTGAAAACGATCGTCGCGAATTAGCGGAGAGACGTTTGAAAGAACTGCGACGGGTGGGAGGTCCGAGACCCAAGGTAATGGAAGATTTGGAGAACCGAGAACGCGATTTGGCGGGACGTACGGCTGGTATGGCTGGTGCAGATCTCGCGATGCCGCCGATTGATCATCGCGTTGTTGATGCTAGCGAAGAAGAATTGCCACGAATGGATGAAAATGTCCCTCGAAATGATGAGAAAGCTAGCGACGATGGCGAGAATAGCGTTGACAGCAGCGAAACGTCTCCAGATGAAATTGATCTCGAACAAGCTAAATTAGAGCGCGAGAACGAATTGAAACAAGAATTAGCCGATCGCGCGCAAGCGGACAGAGAAGAAGAGGAAGATCGTAAGCTCCGCGAGATGGAACATGAAGGCGAGAATGAAGATTGGAGCTTCTTGAACGATGAAGTCAATCATAAATCGCAGTGCAAAGAAGAGACAAGAGCGTTGATGTGTAAAGACCGCGCAAACATGGGTTTGTACTTTCAACTTCCCGACGGTAAGTCGTGGAACCTGGACGCGAAAACGCGCAAGCGAATCTTCGATTCCATTGGTCGAGGTCCAAAACAAGTCATCTCGCCGGATGATTTCTCGAAATCTACGAATGAAACGTTCGGAGTGCTAGAAAGCATGCTCATGAATGCGCATCCTTGGATCGAAATCAAATTGCACACATCTGGACAGGATCATGGGTTAATTCCCGGCTCAACAAAAACATGTGCCGTCGAAGGCGGCGGTGAAAGTTCGGGAAGTGGTGATGAATTTTGTGCGGACGTCGGTCAAGCGGTGATCGGATTAGGCTACATTCGTTTAGCGAAGAAGCTCGAAGCGTCGTTATTCAACGAACCGCAGGAAGGTACGAAAGAGTTTTTCCACTCGGCGGATTACGCGACGTACGAGAACAAGCTTGCCCACCAAAAGATCAGAGGATGTCTTTGGCACCTGACTTCGAGACCGACGGACCGACTCGCCAGCGTGTTGTTACCGTACATTAATAAATTTGACGAATTTGATGCCGTCGGTGCGGTGCACATTCGCACAGGCGATTGGTCGAATGAAAATACACCTTCGACTCTGGACCAACACGATGGCAGAGGCACGTTCGAGGAAAAAGTTGCCAGCATCAACAAGTTGTTGCAAAACGCAGGTACAAGCATCGGGGAATTGAAAACTGGATCGGCAGAAAAACGATTCAATGCCTTGAACGCATTGATTGAAAAGGGCGGCTTCACGAGGACAAATAAGGATCCCATCATTGATGAATCGTGTCCGAGAATCAAAGGTGATTATTTCACACTCGGTGAATCAAATGATGCTGGCTTATCTCCGTACTTCACGTGCATTGGAAGAGCTGCGCAAAAAGCGGCGACAGATCGCGCCAGGGAAGGTAAAGGAAAATTTGGTATATACGTCTCGACTGACTCGCCCTATTTGAAAAAATTAACCTCTGAGTTGACCGATTTGAAAGATATCGTCGTCGGATGCATTGGAACATGCGAATTTCATCACGCCGACCACGAGGCGAGCGAACATATCGACCCAGAGTTTGACGACGATGTCTTGAGTGACGATTACGACTACGATTACGACGGCAAAGAAGAAGAAGCTCCTCCGATTGAGCCTGCGAGTTTAGGCGGAAAGAACATTAACAGCAAAGACCCCTTCATAATGTCCTTTGTGGACGCGTATATCCTTGGTTTAACCGACCACATAGTCCAAGTGACGGCGTCGACGTTCGATATGGTCGCCCAAAGAGGGTTCGGACACGGTGGCGTGCCGCAAAATTTGGAAGACAACGGCTTCACCTTGCAAGGCGCCTTCAAGCAATGGTCGAATAAGCACTTACCGATTTGTGAAGCGTGCGGCTTGACCAGAGACGATATGGATAAGGATGGATCCGCGTGTCAAATGGCTGGCGAAGTCATTTTCGGCATCGCGGACGACGCAAAATTCGCAGAGATGTTCAAGTCCTCGGAAACATCCGAGGAGCGCACTTCCTCGAAACGAGGAGCAAGCGGAGCGGCCGAGGTTGAAGAAGAAGAAGTAAAAGAAATAGAGGAAAAGAAGGAAGAGTTTACTTCAACGTCAGAAACCCAACCCGATACGATGCAAGTAGTAGAAAAAGAAGCAGCTGTAGCAGCAGAAAAAGAAGGAGAAAGGGCTCTTAGGAGTAACGACGCTGCGGAAGAGGAAGAAGTCGCCGCGCCAAACGAAGACCAACAGCCTCTGGATGAAGCCGCTAGCGAACCGGCTAGCGTCAAAGAAGAAGAAAAAGAAGTAGAAAAAGAAGAAGCGGGAGTCGCTCCATCCGTCGAGGCTGCCGACACAGAAGTCATCCCTCAAGAAAAGCTGGAAGCGTTGGAAGAAATTCGAGAAGCGCAAGAGGAACAAGCCGCGGTTGAAGAAGCTGAAGAAGTCATCGAAGCGAAAGCCGAGGAAATCATCGCCGAGAGAGGAGAAGAAGAGCAAATGGAACAAGAAGAGGTAGAAAGCGAAGGAGGAGTCGAAGAGGAACAAATGAAACAAGAAGACGTCGAAAGGGAAGGAGAAGTCGAAGAAGAGCAAATGGAACAAGAAAGCGTCGAAAGCGAAGCAGAAATCGAAGAAGAACGCCGACCTGCGGAGGAGGAGATTGATGCGCCGTCGGCGTCGTCGTCGGCACAAGACTCTTTCGAAGACCGCGGCGAAAACGCCGAGATTGTCGAGGAAACCGAAGAACTCCCGACAGACTCGCTCCGGTCCGATGATGCGTTCGACGCGAACGAAGAGCAACCACCGGTAGATGTTTCAGAGCGAGAAGAAGAGTTAGACGAAGTTGACCCGATTCAGGCTTGGAAAGAGCAGCAAGAGGAGGAGCAGCAGCAGCGGCGAGGAGGTGGAGACGAAGAGTTAGTTAGACGATGAAGCTTTTAAAAGAAAAAAAATCTTCATCACGCAGAATAAATAATATCTTTATCCAATTTCGTCAAAAGAGGCGGCTCGCTCGCGCGCGCGCATATTTAAACCATGACCAACGGCGAAGATGTGCTCAAACGCACCATGGCACTCATCGACGAGCACAAGGATAAGTTTTCGGACGGCGTATACCTGGAACTCGCGAACAACTTGCACAAAGCGTGGTCGACGAGACGCGATTCCCAACGCTCTCAACTTTCATTCTTGACGGCGGGAACGAACACGCAAATGAATGCGGAGTACGAGCGCGATCCAACCACGGGATTTTATCCCCCACGTCGAAGACCGATGACGCTGGCGCAGCCGCAAGCGCGAGTCGAGCAACCTCCTCCTCCATCGCCGCCTCCTCCGCCGCCACCGAGACGAGTGGAACCGTATCGAGTGAAGGGGACGCTTTTTTCGCCAGAAGAGGGACGGTTGCACCTGGAGTTTAAATGCCAAAATGGCTTTTCGACTGGTTTTTCTCCTTCTCCTGCGGGAACATCTTCCGCGTGGTCGACAGAGCACGCGAACGCGGAAATAGGAATCACCGTCACGGAATGGATCGGGATGTTACATTTCGAAGAATCTGGGAACGGTCGGTCTACGCTGGCAGCCGTGATGGAGTGCACGAAGCTGCGAAAACACGACAGCTCGCGAGGGAGGTACGGAGACATCTCGCCCGGGGAGGTGAGTTTTTCCATGGACGCGACGTCACAAATGGTGTCGTTTTTGAGCGATTTGCAGCGAGAGAACGACGAATGGACGACGGGCGCGTGTTTGTTCGTCAGGAAAATGACGGTTTTGGACTCCAGATTTCTCGGTCTCGGGATTCCATTGAAGATGATTGACATGGCCGATTACATGGTGAACGACAATCGCTCTTTGTTGGTGATGGATCCGTTGTATTTAGTGAGAGACTTTTGCCGCGACGAGATGATCGTTCCCGATGGGACAAACGGAGAAGAGTGTCTGGATTCACTCCGTCAATACTACGAGAAAATTGGCATTCATCGACCGTGGAGAGAGGAGAAGTACATTGGACGATGGAACAGTATCCCGTATCCATCGGCAAACGCCGTGTGCCCGCACTTACAGGCGTTCAGTTTGCCTTTGTTGAGAGACATCGCGAACATGAATTAAACTATTTATTCTTTTATTGATATGTATCATAAGAAATGAAAAGAGAAGAGGACGCGCGCGCAAGCAGACACAAGAAGAAAGACATGTATAAAAACACTGGCTGAAAAGCCGGTTGTACTGCACATCTGTAAAACGAAACTTAAATGAAGACGGAAAAAGAAATACATATCGAATCCGAAAGGAGGATTACCATTACACATTGATCTTATTTATATGAACTTGTAAAACTCAATAAAAACACTTACACGACTTCATGCCTACGCATATATACATACGCACATCTATTCCTTCTTCGTACCGCCGAGCGTTTCTTTAATCTTCTTGTCCAGAGTTCCGTCCGCCTGCATGCGGGCGATACTCATCATCTTTTCCATCACCTCGGGACCGTGTTCGGCGATTAATTTATCCGCCTGCTCTTTCGTCATTGTCATCACGTTCTTTACGGCATCCGAATCCTTCACGCCTTGCATGTACTTCTTCGCGTCTTCCGGTAAGTTCGCGAGGTGTTTATCCAGCACCTTCTCGTATTTTAGGAAATATGGCCTCACGACTTTATTAAAAACCAAGTTAGACGTAATCGGCCCATCGAATAACAAGGAAAAATAAAGCGCTGCTTTGATTTCCGCCCAAAACGGAACCGGGTTAACCGGCACGTAGCTCTCGTATCCAACGATCAGCGCGTGAATAACCCAATACATGAGCCTTAGTGAAGTGATGATAAAAAAAAGTTTAAAAGTTAGTTACACACGCAAGGAATTGGAAAAAAACAAATTTGGTTCCCCGTTTTGTTGTTCAAATTTTCGCGACACACACATAAACGCGGAAAAGAAAAAGAAGAGATCTCTCTCTCTCACCATTTAATGTCGTCGTTTGGAGTAACGCTCATCAGCGCTTTGCACGAGGCGTACGGCGCGTACGTGACGTTCAGCGCGTTCAAGATTCTGTTCGTGATGAATCCAAGCATCTCTTCTAATTTTTCGAATAATAATTTTAATTTTGTGCTGCTTTTGTGTTTGAAGAGAATTTTTTTTGTTTTTGAGCACTTTTTTGCTTTGCGATGCTTTTTGCGGAAATCCAGAAAATCGAGCTCTTTGAAGAAAAGTTCATCGGCCTCAAAAGAAAAAACTTCGTAACCCAACGCACACGAGCACACATGTTACGAAAAATCGCCCAATCGTCGGTCTCTAGACACGCGCAAATGCGCAACGCGCTCGCGAACGGGTCAATGGTGCGCGTTTGAGCTTCGCTTTGATGCTTATTTTTCTCAAAAGTTTTTTTTTATTAAGCGCGCTCTTTGGCGGTCTCTTTTTTTTATGTCTCTCATGTTTTGGGCCGAATTTGAAACGCGCGCAACAAAAAATGTACGAATACTTACCGGAGATACTCTTTGTTTTTTGCAGAGAAACTTTGCCGCCGCGTCGACCGCGGATGATGCTAAGTACCAGGTACGCGTTTACGTCTTTAGATTCGTAGTTTTGTGGTCGCGACGCGTGATCGAGCGGTGGTTTCCGCTTTTGGCATTTCTATTTTTACTTGCACTCCCCCTCTCGCTCTCTTTTTGGTGATGCCATCATCAGAAAGAGAGAGATTTGACTTTTCGCGAACGCTCACGCTGACAATATGCATCCTCTTTAAACCACTAAAACAGCCTCCACTCAAATTGTTTGGTACTGCCGCTCGATACGCTTCCGCGTTATATACCGCTTCGGCGAAGAAATCTGCCTTGGCTGCGGTGGAAGCTGAAATCAAGCAAATAGTTTCCCTCGCCAACTCGGACAAAAAGTTCAAAGAGTTCATGGAAGATCCGACTATGGCTAGAAAGAAAAAATTGGCTGGTTTAGACGAGTTTTGCAAGGGTGGCAAGTTTACGGAGACGACGTCGAACTTTATCAAAGTTGTCGGCGAAAACGGTCGATTGAATGAATTAGAGAAAATCGCGGAGTGCTTTGAGGAGTTGTGCATGGCGTCGAGAGGAGAAGTGAAGTGCGTGGTGACGACGGCGGAACCGTTGGATGCGGCGATGTTAGCGGATGTGACGGCTGCGTTGAAGGGACACGTGCCGGCGAACGCGAAGGTGATTGTGAGTACAAAAGTAGATCCGAGAATCGTCGGCGGTATGACTGTTGGCATCGGGGAGAAGTATTTAGACTTGAGTTTGCTCTCCAAGATTCAAAAGGTTGAACAATTGATTGCCAATCCGGTCTAATTGAGCACACTTAAACGTACATATATATATATATCGAGCTTATCTGTAATAACACAAAAGTATATAGTAGAAATATTATCATCATTATTATTATTGTTACTTTACTATACATTGATTGTCCTAAAAATGCGATGTAACACTTCTACGTTTTTTCTTCTAAGTGAGCTTCGCGCGTATCTCGTCGTCGTCGTCGTCCTCTAAATTAAGAGCAACAATTCCTGGTCACGATGTTCCCGTCCCCTCTAACTTCGCTCAAATTTACACCACCGCCTCCTCGTCCTCCCCTTCTACCACCACTCGGTCCTTCTTTTAATAAGCTCGGCGTCTCCACGATGGCTTGCAATAACTCGTCGAAAATTTCTTTCACGCTCACTCGCGTCTTTGCCGAACACTCTAAGAATAAACATCCGTTGCGTCTGGCAAAAGCTATCGCCTCGTCCTTCGTGACTTTCCTCTCATCTTCCTTATCTATTTTATTCCCGACGACTATTTTAATCGCATCTGGAATGGTCGAATATAAATCCACTTCTTTCTGCCAGACTTTTTCTACGCTCTCGAAGCTCTCTTTCGACGCGATGTCGTACACGAACACCACCCCTTGAGCGCCTCGATAATAACTCGACGTCAGCGTCCGAAACCGCTCCTGCCCGGCCGTATCCCACACGGTCAGTTTCACCGTCTCGTTCGTGTGTTTCAGCTTCACGTACTTCAGCTTAAAATCCACGCCAATCGTCGTCGATATGTCCTCCAAATCGACGTCCGGGTCGATAAATCTCGAGAGCAGAGAGCTCTTCCCGACTCCGGAGTCTCCGACGAGAAGGATTTTTACCAGGTGCGAGTACTCCTGGAATTGATCGTTACTCGTCGTTCCCGTCGTTCCCGTCGTCGTCATGGGTGCGTCGTTATTTATCTCGTTGAGACGTTTAAAAAATCAATCCGATCGATCGATCGATCGATGCGCGTGTGATGCGTGCGAGAGTGGAACGAACACCTCTTCGTAACTACTTTTTTTTTCTGTGTTTGCGAGTTTTTTTCCCGAAAAAAATTTGGAGCTTTTTGCAGCAAAACACGAAGAAAAAAGAGCGGCTCTTTCTCTCCGATCACCCCCACTTTTTCCCCAAGAAGCACACACTTGTATCACACAAACACACAGACAACGAATAACAAAAGCACGATGCCGTACGCGTCCGAATCGTTCTTGCGCACCGCCGCGCGCGAGGGTAAAAAAATGTGGCCGTTTTTAGCCGGTTTCGCGTTCGTCGGAACCGCGGTGACGTATTCCACGCTGACGATTACGAGCGAAGATAAAAAAGCGAGCAAGTTTTTAAACCCGGGGGGCCACTAATTTATTCTGTGAAGGTCTCTTTTAGAGTGAGAGAGAGAAATGATGCGCGTTTAGAAAATTGTAGCTTATGATGAGAGAGAGAGAGAGAGAGGGATTTTGAGGGAAAAGCGCGGCGATCTGGTCGCGGTGTGCGCGGAAAGATGGGAGAGAGAGATCCAAGGTGTAGTAGCCCTCGTTTAGAGTGAAAAATTCGATATATAAGAAAGAGTTGTAAAATATGATAAGATGTTATTAGCGAATGATTAAAACGAAGTTTTCAACGAAGCGCGTTTTCAGTTTTTGTTTTACTCTTTCCTTCTGTTACAATCACTCGTTTCTCTCATCGCGTGATGATGCGGCTAACGTGCACGTTTGGAACTGTGCCGTGCTATCGCGCGTGCTATTCGCGTTTGATACAATAAATTAAAATAAGTTCACTTTCTCTCTCTCTTTCTTTCTTCGCTACTTGTTCTTTTCTAGATTCTTAATCAGCTTGTTCCGTATCGCCGTCAACTCTTCCGTGCCTTCTATTTTTGCGTAGTGTTTCAAGATCAACTCCACGCAGTTTAGCGGTAAAGAGTGTAACCCGGGTCGTTCTTTTTGCTCTTTCGTTTGCGTCTCTAAGTCTCTGTTCAAGTGTAACTTGACATTTTTCTTCGGGACGATGTCGTTTGGCACCGAACACCCGTATATTCCGCCGCCTCCGCCTAGCAAAGACATGCGTCCGTTTTTCCGTCTTCCCGGTGACATGATTGGCGAGTGCAAGTGCTTGTATTTGTCGTAGATGATGCCTTTTTGGATTTTCTCGACGATGCGTTTGGACTTTCTCGCTTTGCCTTCCGGAGGCGGCGGCGAAAGCTCTCGGTCTGAATCGTCCGGTAAACCAGCCTCTCGGGAAAGACGCTCGGCCTCTCGACCTCGCTTGTTCTCTTTCCTCATCTCTGCTTCCTTCGCTTTCTTTTCTCGCACCGCTTTCGTGTCTAGCCAACAAAACTCCTCGTCTTGCGGTTTCTGTTCTAACGTCAACTTCTCAAATCGACTCAAAATCCTCGGCCCGTTCTTCTCCTCGTCCCATCGTTCGGGAATCTGGTCGTCCCGTAACGTTCCGCTTTCCTTTTCTTTCTTCTCTTCCTCTTCCGATTCTGAGCTTTCCTCTTCATCGGAATCGTAATCTTCGTCCGAGGAATCCATTTGATGTCCATCTAATCGAATCTGTCTCAAATCCGGCGGCTTCCTCCGGTGCCTCATCTCGCACAACAAAAACGTCTGCACAATCAATCTAAACGCCGGCGATTGATACGCGAAGTGCTTATTCGGCGCCCAATCGAACCACTGACATCTTTTCGGCTTCGCCGTGTTCTTTGAAATAAAAAATTCTAGCGAATCCGGCCCAGTAAACAACTCCGGATGATCAAAAAACAAAGCGCCTATATTCTTCACCACCTCGTCCGTCGTCATCTCTTGGTTCCTAAACTTTATCAACATCGTCAACAACGCTTTGTACGGCCTCTCATCTTTGCTGTAAATCTCTCGTATTCGCTTCAAAAGGTTGTATCCTCCGTTTATCGTCGGTTGGTTCGGGTTCAGTGCTTCCTCTTTTTTGATTTCCAGTTCTTGTTGTTGTTGTTGTTGCTGCGTTTTCGCCGAGTCCTCTCGCTTGAACGATTTTTCTTTTTTGATCTGTTTTTTCGAGGAAGGAAAAAAAGTGTTCAGAATAAAATCCAGAGAGGGAAGGAAAAAGTAGAGTAAAAACACGCGCGCGCGCCCGCACAGCTACTCTAGAAAGACATCGAAAACAAACCGAGAGTTACATTCTTACCTTGGCTGGTTTCACCGCGTGTCGTCCGTATTTATACGCCTGTTATATTTGAAAGATTCAAGAAGAAGAAGACGTGTTTTTGTCACCCTTTCTGTACTTACACACTTTCCCACAAAAATGAGCCCACAACAAAAAAAGGACCCCAAAAAAGAGAAGAGAATTCCAATCGAAAGAACAGAAAAAACTCCCCCCCCCCAAGCAGCTACTATCTTGTGTGTGGCTCTGCCTTTTGTCGTCCCCGGGGGGGGGCAGGGAAGAGAGAAGAAAAAACGAAGAGAGATGATACTCACGTCCGGTAAGAAACAGTTGAACCCATCCAACAAATCCTCGTGGCCTTTGAGCAACTTTTTCACGCGTTTGACCACGTCCGCGGTGTCGTATCTGATGCGTTTAGAGATTGGAAAATATGGTGGTTAGCTTTTTTCCTTTTTTGGGAAAGAGAGAGAGAGAGAGAAAAGAGGTCTATCTCAACGAAAAACGTTTCACACCAGGGGAAAAGAGAGTAAGAGAGAACGAACGCACCTGCCGCTCTTAAAGTCTCGCATGACGTCCAAAAAAGCCTCGTACACGTGACCTTGGTCGCCACCGAAGCGCAGTTTCACCGTTCGCACGTACACGAGCGCATCGTTGGCGGTTTGCGCGTGCGTGTGCGCGTGCTGTTCGGCGTTCATCGATGTGTTTTTCGTTGAATTTTGAACCACCAAAACACGACTCCCCTTATTAGTAAAAGACGACTCGGGAGCAGCGCCGAATCGGACTCGCTCTTTTTAAAAAACTTTTCTCTGCCGTTCGAGCGGTGATGTCTGGCTAAAAAAGCACTCGATCGCGAGAGTGACGATACTTTTCGCGATGCGAATCGTTTCCGGCCTTAATTCGGTCCCCCTTTTCTTTTCTTTTGAGCGCTGGCGCGTTTATCGAGAGCAGCTGTTTTTATTGGTTTTGTTGTGGGGCGTATCAACCGGGAAAGTGAATTGGAGAAAAAAATAACCCAAGTGACTTTTTTTCAACGCCGAGGGGGCGAGTGGGTCTTTTCCTTTCGGTGTGGATGGATTGCTCTCGAACGGCGATACTGGGTTTTCTGCTGCAAAAATTTCCGCACGAGAGCGTCCAAAAAAGTGTCACTGAGTGAGCGGTACACGCACCAAAAGGAGGCACAAACGAAACACCCACGCCGCAACTCTCTCTTCCCCCGGGGCGAGCACACAGCGAGTGTGCGTGTGCGCGCGCGCTCTCAACGAGAACAGCGCACAGAGCTTTAATAAAAAAGGAATGGCACCACCGAAGAGAAGCGCGAACGAGCGCGTCAAGGACGGCGAGCGCCCGGGGTCGCCGCAGCCGCTCGTCTCCCCAGCCTCGCTCTCGAGCAAGAAACACAAACGAAACGTCTCGTTCTCGACGAAGATGGAGAGCGTGGTTCCACAACAACCGGAAAACCTCTCGCCGGAATCGATGATGATGCTCACGAACGACGACGACGACGACGACGACGACGAGAACGACGTGGATGATTTATCTAGGAACCAAACGTTTGATGCGGTTGTGAAAGTATACGCGGTGCACACGGAGCCAAACTATTCGTTGCCGTGGCAAAGAAAAAGGCAGATGCCTTCAACTTCGACGGGTTTCGTCGTCGAAGGGAGACGGATTTTGACGAACGCGCATTCGGTCGAGCATTCGACGCAAGTTAAGTTGAAAAAGAGAGGGTCAGATAAAAAGTACATCGCGAGAGTTTTGGCGATCGGAACGGAGTGTGATTTGGCGTTGTTATCGGTGGAAGACGAAAAGTTTTTCGAAAACATCACGCCGTTGAAGTTGGGGGCGTTACCCAAGTTGCAAGATAGCGTCACCGTGGTCGGGTATCCCATCGGTGGTGTCGCAATATCTGTGACATCAGGGGTTGTATCGAGAGTAGAAGTGACGCAGTACGCGCACGGCGCGACGGAATTGTTGAGTTTACAGATTGACGCGGCGATTAATAGCGGCAATAGCGGCGGTCCGGCGTTCAACTCGAAAGGGATGGTGTGCGGCGTTGCGTTTCAGAGTTTAAAACACGACGATGCGGAAAATATCGGATACGTCATCCCAACTCCAGTCATCACGCATTTCGTTCGAGATTACGAGTTGAATAAAAGATACACCGGTTTTCCGGCGCTCGGATGCGACTTTCAAAAATTGGAGAATGCAGATTTGAAGAGATCGAAGAAAGTTCCGGAAGGCGAAAGCGGAGTCTTGTTGAGAAAGTTGGAACCAATATCAAATTCTGCGAAAGCTGGCTTAAAAACTGGCGACGTGTTGCAAAAGTTTGACGGCGTCGCCGTGGCGAGCGATGGTACGGTGCCTTTTCGAGCCGGCGAACGCATCTCGTTTTCGCACTTGGTGTCCAAAAAATTCGTCGGCGAAAACGCGGAAATCGAAATCTTACGAGACGGTGAACCGATGAAATTCTCCGTACCGATGGAAAATAAGAAACGCTTAGTCCCAGTGCACATGGAAGGTAAAACTCCGGAATATTTCATCATCGCTGGTCTCGTATTCACGACTGTTTCGTGTCCGTATTTGAAATCAGAGTTTGGGAAGGATTGGGAATACGACGCTCCCGTCCAACTCTTATCGCGCATGTACTTGAAAGATATGACCGAACCCGACCAAGAATTAGTAATCTGCTCGCAAGTCTTAGCGCACGAGATCAACATCGGATACGAAGACTTTTCCAACCTCGCGGTGGAAAAGTTCAACGGCAAGCCGATCAAAAATCTCAAACAGCTGGTCGAGCTCGTCGAATCCAGCGCCGAGGAGTATTTGACCTTCGAGTTAGACATGAAAACGCTCATCGTTTTAGACAACGAAAAAGCGAAACAATCGACGAGAGAGATTTTAGACGTTCACGCGATTCCGAGCAACAAGAGCAAGAATTTATCGTAGAGAGTATTTATGTACGTAGCGTGTGTGTGTGTGTGTGTGTAGTCGCGCCCGATTTAGAGACCCAGTAGAACCAATCGAGTAAATAATAATAAATAAATAACACGTTAGTTATCGCGATATGTAACCACTGCTGCTTTTAAAAAAATTGTCCATCGAGCATTTCTGCACTCCGCACGTTTGAGAGATCTTTCAAAACTTCTTCTCGGCCACGAATATCAATCGATTCAATCAGAGAAGACGACAAAGAAGTAGAAGCTCTTTCTTTCGTCGTAAGATATAAAAGCTTCTCTCGACGTACGAAAAAAATGTCCGCGAAAAACCCAACCCCGCGAGACGACGCGAAAGAAAAAGACATCCCGTCCATCCTACCTTTAGCGCCCGGCGGCGTGTACGCCGTCAAGTGGGAAACGCGAATGAAACGCGCGGAAAAGTTGGCGATTACGCCACTGCCAGACTATCGAAAACCATTCGGGGAGGAAAACGCGGAAAATCCAATAGTGTTTTTTGATATCGTCGCCGGCGGGTATTACTTGGGTCAGGTGGAAATTGAAGTCAAACGAGACCGGTGTCCGATAACCGCGGAGAACTTCATGAAGTTGGTCGAGTATAAGTGTTACGCCGGGACGAAGTTTAAAGTGTATCCTGGGAATTGGTTAGTCGGTGGGGACATCTCGGATTTGGACGAAGTCATCTGGGACGCGAACGATCCGGAGTATTTCAACTATCCGGAGCTGTTGCCGGAAGTCAAAGAAGGAGGGCAATCGATATACGAAGAGACACTGTTTAAGGATGAGAATTTTGATCTCAAGCACGACGCACCGGGCGTGTTGACCATGTATAACGAGGACGAGCCGGACGCGAACGGAAGCCGGTTTATGATTACGTTTGACGCGAAGAATGAAGAATTAGACGGGAAGCACGTGGCGTTTGGACAAGTCGTGAGTGGATTTGATTTGCTATATTCGCTGCAAAAGTTAGGGGATGCGAGACAAGAGGGTGATACGTTTCAGAGGGTGACGATTGAGAGGTGCGGGATTAAGAGTGCCGGGAGCAACGCCGTGGCGGCGATGGAGCAACAACAAGAACAACAAGGGACAACAACGGTAGCGAGAGCGGTGAGTAGAAGAAAAGTGAACGGTAGAAAACACACTTTACGACGGACTCGTTACGTTCCGCCATTTACTCGCGCGTGTTCGCTCGTTTCGTCGTCTTCCACGATGCGAATCTTTTAAGGCGACGAATAAAAAAACACGTGTAAAAATTTTAGCAACGCGCTTTAGCAAAATCTATATAATCAAAACGAAGAATTACATGATCTTAATCTAAAAAAAACGGCACGTGCTTCGGTATTATTACATATATATGTGAATCGACAGACGCATTCTATCGTTTCAAAACTTCTCTGACTTCCTCCACCAAGGCCCAAGCTTGAGCGAGCCTGGCGTTCACCGCCTCCGGGAAATCTTTCGGGCAACCTTCGATGATTTGCATCGCCGCCTCCGCCAACGCTCTCGCCTCTCCAACGTGCAGGCAATACATCCCTTCCTTCCTCTTCCTGTACAAACAATCCATTAAAATTTCAAACTCCTTATTTCTCCTCGGCATGGACGAGAAAATCGAGTTCCAATGACTCTTCAACTCCCTCGCGCTTTGCTCTAAACTCCAAGGCGGCGGCGTCGACGTCATATCCGCCCACATCTCGTCGCCAAACTCCGCTCGCAAACCACCCTCTAACACCAACGGTAATGTCTCCGTAAGCGTCTCGATCACTCTCGTCACGCACTCGGTCACGTTCTCCACCGACAAACTCGTCGGTTGGTTCGCGTACGACGCGTATCTCTGCTCTCTCGATTCTCTCCCGCCCGCGTCGCCAACGCCTGCAACTCCTCCACCAAACTTCGTGCTCGGATTCTCCGCTAACCCATACTTTGGCGCGATCACGCTTTGCACCATGTGCGAAGGTACTCCGTGTAAGTGCGCGTCTTGCACCAGCATCTGCCCGATGTTCCTCACTTTCCCGCCTCTCCCTTTGCAGACTTTTAAGTCTGATTTGAAATACCCGGCGGAGAACCACGATTGCATGGACGCGTAATCGAACGGGCCTTTCTCTTTACCGGATTGGTCGCGGTAATAGTATCCTTCCTCGTCTCCTCGCGCTCCTCCCGCGGCCGTCGACATCTTTCTTTTTATCGTTGTTCGAGAGAAAAAAGAACGTTCTCTCTCTCTCTTTTTGGTGTATCGAGAGCTTTAAACCGCGCGCGCGAATTGGAAAAAAATGACGATTCCAAATTCTGCACATTCGCTTCGACGATACGCGCGCTAACACGCGATATGACGCGCACCCGCTGCGCTGAAAAATGAACCCTCTTGTTCGGCTCTGAAGAAGAGAGAGCAAAGTCGAGAAGAAGTTTAAGAAGAATGGACGATAAAACCTCTTCCTCCTCCTCTTTCACGGACACCGAGCGCGACTTCATGCGTCTCGCGTTGCGACTCGCACAAACGGCGCACGAGAGGTGGGAAGTCCCGGTCGGGTGCGTCTTCGTGGACGGAGAGACGAACGAGGTCATCTCGTGCGGACAGAACGAGACGAACGAGACGAGGAACGGGACGAGACACGCGGAGTTTGTCGCGCTGGAAAACGCGCTGAAGAAGAAGAAGAAGAAGATGGATGAAGAAGAGAAGACGAAGGTGTTGTTCTTCCCGGCGAAGCGGCTGGACGTGTACGTGACGTGCGAACCGTGCGTGATGTGCGCGGCGATGCTCGGACAACTCCCGTGCGAACGCGTGAAAGTAACGTTCGGGTGCGCGAACGATAAATTTGGCGGCGGTGGGACGTGTTTGAGCGTCCACGAGATGGAAGGCATGCCTTCGTGTTTGGGTTCGTCTTCCCCGTCTTTCTCGAAAGCGTACGAGTGCGTCGGCGGCTTGTATCGCGACGAAGCGGTGGAGTTGTTTCAGAGATTTTACGTCCGGGGAAACCCGAAGGCGCCCGTGCCGCACAGAGAAGTGAAAGAGTATCCTCAGAAGAGTTAAAACTTGTTTAATGCGAAACTCGTTTCTCGTTTCGTTCCGCGCGTCCGCGGCGCGACGCGTCTCTCCTTTTCTTTAAAATGTCTTTTCAACTCCTTTTGTCCAATTTCCTCATTTAACTTTCCGCGCTTATTATTGTTGGAGTCTCAAACCAACGCATGACGATCCGACGCGAAGAAGAAAAAGAACGAGAGAAATAGTCGTCGCGTTTCCAGAACTGATCTGCACGTATTCACGCGACGACGACGACGACGACGAGGAGATAATCGCTCGTCATGGGGAATCAAAAGAGGAAGAAGAAGAAGAATTCGGCTGCCGCCGGCGCAGCAGCAGCAATCGACGACGAAAGGGAAGAGGGACAACGTCTCCGTTTCCCTCCTCGCGCGGCTCGAGCGATTATTACTTTTGAAGCGTCATCCTCCTCGCTGGGACGACTTTGCGCGTGTTTTGGTGATGAGACGACGACGACGACGACGACGGTCGCTTTTTCTTCTTTTGCTTCTTCTTCTGCGAGTGAGCATCCGATTGCGGACGCGAGCGCGATGGACGCGGAGCATAAAGACTCGGACGTTTTTCTTTCGCAGCAGTTCATGCGGAAGAATGGAATTTCAAATTTTGAGCGCGTGTTGGTTTCTGTCATGGCGACGACGACGACGACGACGACGACGACGACGACGGCGAGTGTTGATGATGATGATGATGGGAGAGGCGAAGCGGCGGTGTCGTTTTGTATGCCGGAGGACGCGGAGTTGGCGGGAGCGGCGGCGAGCGGCGGCGAACGGAAAGCGACGCTCGGTACGCCGATCGCTAAGGATATAGATGAAGGCGCGATGCGGAAGACGAATGCTCAGAGACGACCGGCGGTGAAGCGACCGTCTGTTTTTGCTGAAGACGAAGATATCGTTCGGGAGCGGTTTCCTCGAGGAGGCGAGTGGAAAGCGTTGGACGCGAGACACGTGGCAGGGGCGATGCTTGATTTGGACGTCGCCGCACCTGGTGTTGCGAGAGATAGAGATGATGGACGATTTGGCGTTCCTGGTAAAGTTGCGGTGCATTCAGCTTTGGAAAAATCGCAAGTTTCGTTATCTAGGAGAATGTGGCTTTCGCTCGGGTGTCCTCCGGCAGACGCACTCGTGTGCGTGCGAAGTGCGTCGGGCGGGAGTTTGAGGAAAGTTAAGAAGGTGACGTTGAAGTTATACGCGATGGAGGCAGCTTTTGCCATTCGCGCGGAAGGTGCGTGGTTGCGAGATTCACTCGCGAGGAATAGACGCAGCAGTAGAAACGATTCATCATCCTTGGAGATGTTAGCTTTGCGCGCGCTGCGCGGTCGCGAATGTCGTGTCGGGCAGATGGTGCGAATACCCCTTCTAGGCGTTTCGGCGTTGTTTGAAGTGATTGCGATGACAGCGACGGATGACGAGACTACAGAGATATTTATTAGTGATGATGAAATCGGTGAGATCGACGAGGAAACCGCAACGTGTGAACTGCTCGGCCGAGATGCGAATGAAAGTGTTACTGGTACAAACAGGCAAGATGATGAGGAAGGAGAGGAGGAAGAAGATGAAGAAGATCACATCGGCAGTGCAGTTCGCCGCGCTCGCAACGCTGGTGCTGCACTTAAATCCGAGTTGTCGTCTTTTAGCAATGGTAAAAGAAACGTCCTCGCCGGGTGTGAATCTCATATCGTGGCGTTAAAAGATATTGTCACCCTCCCGCTGATCAACGCTAACCTTTTCAAGAAGTGTGGCGTAGTGCCGCCTCGAGGCGCCTTACTTTGGGGTCCACCCGGTACCGGGAAGACGCTTTTAGCTCGACACGCAGCTGAAACGTCGAACGCGACGCTCTTTGTCGTCGACGGACCCGAGCTCGTTGGATCTGTCGTCGGTGAAACCGAAGAGGCTATTCGTGAAGTCTTTCGCGCGGCGGCGAAATCAAAACCAGCGATTGTCTTGATCGACGAACTCGACGCGCTTTGTCCTTCCAGAGGCGAAAACGTCCAAAATTCTGGCGGAAGCTCGGGCGAAGGCGGGGAAGAGTCGAACTTGAACACGCGAGCGGTGGCAGCGCTGACAGAGATTTTCGATGGGAACGTCGTCAATCTTGATGGTATTGTCGTTTTAGCGACGACAAATAGACCAGACGCCGTAGATGTTGGATTGAGACGACCGGGACGATTCGATCGTGAACTCGAAGTGAACGTTCCTGACCCGCAACAACGATTAGAAATTTTGAAATCACATCTGGGAACGATTAAGCACGATTTAACGGATGATATTATCCGCGAAACAGCGTGGACGATGCACGGCTTTGTCGGTGCGGATATCGCACAACTTGTTAGAGATGCCGCCTCAAATGCCATGCGCAGGATAATAATTGAGCAACAACGTAACGAAAACGATATTTCGGGAGCATTATTTAGCTTGCAACTCAATGTTGAGACGGACAACACCATGGACTCGCCAGCGTCTTCCAAGAATAAGAACAGCGTCACGATTGAAGACTTTATCGTCGCAAAGAATCGCGCTAGGCCTTCGGCCATGCGCGATATCAACGTCGAGATTTCAAACGTCAGTTGGGACGACGTAGGTGGTCAGGATGACACTAAAAAATCGTTGAAAGAACTCGTCGAGTGGGCAGAAACTCATCCGGACGCGATGCAGAAGATTGGTGCGAAACCACCAAACGGTATTTTGTTGTACGGACCTCCCGGATGTTCCAAAACAACTTTAGCCCGCGCAGTCGCCTCGCAATCAAAACGAAATTTCTTAGCCGTAAAAGGCCCCGAGTTGTTCTCAAAATATGTCGGTGAGTCTGAAAAAGCAGTCAGGACGCTCTTTAAACGCGCTCGAAGCGTTGCGCCGTCGATAATCTTCATCGACGAGATCGACGGTTTGGCTTCTTCCAGAGGTGGTGGCGAAACAAAATCGGAAGGAAGTTCCGTATACGATCGCGTGGTGACGCAGTTGTTGCTTGAAATGGATGGCATAAACTCCTCTTCAGGAGCTGCAAAAATCGCCATCATCGCGGCGACGAATCGCCCAGATTTAGTCGACGAAGCTTTACTTCGTCCCGGTCGTTTCGATCGCCTTTTATTCGTTAGAGCGCCGGAGACGAGTAAAGAACGCGCGGAAATTCTCGCGTGTGCTTTTCGTAAAACGCCGTTAGCGCCGGATGTCGATTTGGAACGCGTTGGTGACATGACGGAGAAATTTACGGGCGCAGATTTAGCAAATTTAGCCAGAGAAGCGGCATTGTGCGCGATTGAAGAGGAAGACGAGAAGGACTCGAAAATCGAGGCCGTCTGCATGCGACATATAGAAAAAGCCATCTCGAGTGGAAGTTCCAAGGCTTCACCGGAGCCCCCTGTCGCAATCCTACAGATGTATAACGCATTCTCTAGACGAGGATATTAATTTAAAACTCTTTGTATTATACACACTCATAGCAAAGCAAACCTACACATACACTTCTATTATTCTATCAATCGTAGTATCCGACCTCTTCTCTTATCAAATCGTCTCGCCAACGCGAGAGTAAGTATTCGGCCAACACACTTCTATCCGATGACTGCTCTTTATCCCTCGACAAGGAAGTGGGATCGTCTTTTCCATCCTTCGCCACACTCCTTTGGTGAACGCCGTTGAAAAATGTATCGATGCTTCCTGCGACGGCTATTTCCATCCCCACGAGCGCTGAAAATACTGCATCGGCTTCACGCTTCGGAATTTTTAGGTCGCGAAGCGCGTCTCTCACGTGGTCTTTTAATAACAAACTTGTTCTGGGAAGCGCTTCATTTCCTTCGAGTTTGAACAAAGTACTTCTCAAGCGCGACTTTGGACTGATAGGATCAAAACTCGAATTACTCGCCGTTGGCGATTTCTGTTGTTGCTGTTGCAACTCCTGTTCTTGTATCTTCCTTGAGTAACGTCGGCCTAACGCGCCCGAACCGAAATCCCAGCTCGAGTTCCCAATCGACGACTCTGGTTTCGATTTCTGACTGCCAGACTTTGTGGAATGATTCGAGCTCCCAAGACTGCTTGCGAAATCCTCGTCTGCTTCTTTTTGCGTGCTTGGCGTTGTCGCCGTTTCTTCCGAGCCGTTCTCAGACGGTGTCGTTCTCCTTTCACTGGTGTTCTTCTTTTTATCTACTAATGTTACTTCTACGTCATTTTCTCCGTTCTCTGAGACCTTAGTGTTCACATGATCTGGCCTCGGCGGTGAGTGCAACGGCGGTGGCGGTTTTTTTCTCCTTGTTTTACTCTTCTTCTGCTCTTTCGTCGACGCGTTTTCTGGCGGCGGCGCCGTCAATTCCGACGCTAAGCTCGACGTTTGCCGTCGAACCTTTTCTGCAGAATTTACCGCGCCACTCTTTGCCTCTGCAATTATTGTCGACACTTCCTCTCTCTCCTCTGCGCTCGCGTTGTTACTTTCTCCGTTCAAACTCGTCTCGTTCCCGCTGCTCATAGCGCTCGCGTTGTTACTCGCTGATTCGGTGATCACCCCGCCAACCGCTAAAAACGGGTGTTTCAACAACTCTTCCGCGCTCGGCCTTTCCTCTGGATTCATTCTCACGCACTGTTTCACGAAATCTCTAAAATTCTCCGAAAAGTCATACGTCACTCCTCCTTCCTCTTCGTCGTTGGTATACGGCAACTCTGGCGGTGCCGATTGTGGAATCACAAACAACGCCCGCATGGGATGCAAATGCGAGTGTGGGGCAGAGCCAGTCGCGGCTTCAATAGCCGTTATCCCTAAACTCCAAATATCCGCTTTTTCGTCGTATCCGCTCGGACTCACGCCTCCTCCTTTGCCTCCGGTACCGCTCGATTGAATAACCTCCGGTGCCATCCAAAACGGCGTCCCGGCAAACGTCTTCCTCCTCGCCCCGATCGTTTGCGTCATCTGCCCGGAAACTCCGAAATCCGCCAATCGTACCTCCCCGTTTTCGTTCAGCAATATGTTCGCACACTTCACGTCTCGATGAATTTTTCCTTCCTCGTGTAAATATTTCAACGCTTTCACCACGTCTCGCATCAACACGCGCACGATTCGTTCGTCCAACGGTGACTCGCGACATAAATCCTGAACAGACCCTCCACCCATGTATTCCATCGCAATTGCAAGCGTCGTCGTTTTCGGGACGAGCCACGAGCCTAAATATTTCGTCACGTGCGGGGAATCGCAGTTCGCGAGGACGTTTATTTCTCGCTGAATGTCCAAAACGTCGTCCTCGCACTCTTCCAAATCGACTAATTTTATGGCGACGATTTCATTGTCGTTTAATGTATCCATCGCGCGATGGACGACGCCGGTGGTGCCACGACCGACGAGCTCGAGGAGCTTGAAACGGTTGACGAGAAGGGAAGTTGGGCCACCAGCGCCGCCGGCGTCGGGCGGCTCCATTTCTTTCCTTTGTTTGTGATTTGTCGTTGTTGAGTTTTCTACTAAAAATGAAGAAGAATTCACCGAGAGTTTCCAAACAAACAAATTAAAAAAAGAGGAGAGAACAATAAACAAACTACGCGCGACGACGACGACAACATTGCATTATATTTACGTGTGTGTGTGTGTGTGTGTTAATGTGACTAATTACAATCCTTTCGGAAGATCGAATGCTACCGTTACCAATCAAAGCGTTTCAACGTCGTCGTGGCCTCGAGCAAATCCTTTTGCGTTTTCCTTCTTCGATAAAAAATCGGACAGTCTCTCGACGTGCACAAGACATCTTGGTGCAACGAACCTTGACATCTTTGACACTGCGTCCACAAACGGTTGAAGTCTTTCTCGAGCTCATTTACCGTGACTAAGGCTTTTTGAAGATGTTTAGATTCGTCTGCGACGCAGTGTTTGCACAAAGATTTGGAGAGTTTCTCGTCCGTGATTGGCGCGCGGCAACCGACGCAGGACGGGCGGACTTTGGCGAATCGCATGATGCCGCCGGCTAAGGTGGAAGATGGCGTGGGTAACGCGATCGACCTGGTGTGTTCACCAGAGAGGAGTACGGATGCGGCGTTCTGGAGAATCGGCTCGAACAAACGCAACAAAGGCTTCGTCAAGAAGTTATCCAAGTAGTGCTTGTGATCGATGGGCAAGTTGTTGTCCATGGCGTAAATCGGGCACTCGGATTTCTCGTAGCCTTTGGCGCTCTTTGCGGCTTTAATCATTACGTACGCGACGCGGTCGCCGACGACTGGTGCCGTAGCCGGATCGCGAAGGAACATGCGTTGAGCCAGCTCCGCGTGCGCCGCTTTAACCGCGTATTCGTCCGCTGTTTTCGTCAAACCTTTGGTGATGACCAAAAGCGACAAATCCAACTTGTTCATCAGTAAATCCGAGATGGTGTTTTGGACGTATTTGACCGCGCCCGGAATGTCTCTATCCATGAGAATTTTCGTCAAGCACGTCTCAACGACTTGGCGCACTAACAAACAGTTATCGCGACGCACGGTTTCAATACCTTTTGTATCCATTTTCGTCCACTTGTCGCTATTTTCCCAGAGTAAACCGGCGTATCTTTTCTTGGAGATTAACAAATACGGCCAGTAACACTTTTCGAATTCTAACTTGATTGGTTTCGTAAACGTTGCAGAGACGTAGTCGGCGGCTTCTAAACCGTACTCCATGCTCGTTTTTAACTCTTTACAGTTGAATTTAATCATCACGGAATCGGTATCACCGTATATGACTTCGGCGTCGCCTTCGTACCCGTTGGCCGTGGTGTATTTTTCCTCGACCAATTTCTTCGTGTGATCAATCATCTGACGACCATACGCCGTCGTCGAGGCTGAAATCTCCAAACACGGAAGCTGACCAACCGTGGCACCAGTAAAACCATACACGGAGTTGGCGGATATTTTCAACGCTAGCTGACGGCCATCTAAAACCGCCCGCTCCAAAGGATCGGTGGCGTTTTTCAAATCCTGTTTCGCTCGTTTCCGCGCTGACAACAGTTCCTCTAAAATTTCTGGAAGGATACCTTTGAACTGACTGGATTTGACGAAAACATCCCCGGTTGGCGCTTTCGTGTATGCTTCCGGCGGTAAATTCGCGACGTCTTGTTGCTTGACCAACGTGCAATAACACAAATTGTGCGCCATCATGATGGAAGGGTACAGAGAGGCGAAATCGAGCGTCGCGATTGGAAGCTCGTAATATCCAGCTTTTGCATCCAAAACGGTCGCGCCTTCGTATGCAACTTCGCCTTCTAATTGTGCATTTGGGCCGTTGCCTCGGTCTCTTCTCGCTGGAATGATCAATCCACGTTGTCTAGCTTTTCTCAACAGCTGCGACATAACTTTAATCGATTGGCCTCTCGCCAACAAGAAGGACAACGGAACTCCAGTCACTCTGGACATTTCGATGTAGTTGTACGTATACATGAGTTTATCCAAAAGACGTTGCGGTAAATATGCATCCTTCAAACAGTACACCGCCAAACGTCTTCTCGTTTCTGCGGTCCCGGCTTGTAACTCGGAAATCGCCGAGTGGTGCACGTCTTCTTTCTGCTCGCCTAAGAAGTGCGAGGAGACGGAGTTCAAAGAATAACTCGAAAGTTTATAATCTCTTTGAATCGCTTGGAGCATATCGAATTGAACTCTACCTTCAATGGTGATTTCTTTCGATTCTCTCGTCCCGTACGCTTTAGAACTAAATGTCGTGTCTTTAATCGTCAATTGTTTTCCGATGATTCTCCCCCAATACGGAAAATCTTGCACGCCTAACGTTTGCGCGCGTTTAATGAGATACGGAAAATCGAAATTGACAATGTTATAGCCGATCAGCATATCCGGATCGACGGCGCGCATGAACTTACCCCAGTCTCTCAATAACTCGCGCTCGTCGCGAAAAGATTTCACCTCGGCGCCGACGATTGGTGCGCACGTATCTAACGTCCAGATCGCTTTAATAATCGGCGAATCCGAGCCTTGTTCGGTGACCAGCGTGGCTATTTGTATCACCGGATCCTGTTCGGCGTCCGGGAAGAAACCTTTTCTCCCGGCGCATTCGATATCGACGGATAAAATTCTAAACGGCGCCAACTTTGAATACTTGCCTTCCGCGGCGTGCGAGATAAACCGATCGAACATGACGTCGCACTCGATTTGGCAATAACTCGCCTTTCTTTGTTGCGGTCGCACGCGATAATTTTTTGCCGGCAACTCCAACCAGTTCCCGCCGACAACTGCTCTGTCTACCATAAACCGTAACGTGTACAAAACGTTACTTTCAAAGGTTGGGAACGTTAACGCGCTTTGGTGCAACGTGTCCACGTGTATCCCGTTTTCTAAAATCCCTCTCGCCTGCGCCACTTGCGTTGGTAACAACATGATGATGCGTAAAAAACGTCCTTTCTTCCCGTTCGGTTGGAAATTCATCAGCGATTGTTTATCTAATATCAAGTGCGCGTCCAACGCGAAATGTCTCGCCGTATTCGACGATCGTTGATGCGCCATCATCTGAGAATTTAAAGACATCAAAAACGCCGGAATGTGTTGCTCCGTAAACGTTTCCGGCACCGCGCAGTAAAAATACGGGTTGAAACCGTGCACGTGCACGCACACCGAGTGTCCATCTTCGGTGACGCCATACATTCGCAAAATCGCCGCCTGGCCTTTTGACCGCCTCTCTTGCCCTAGCATTTCGTGCGGTTGACCGATGATATAATCGATGTCCAATTGTTGAAACACTTGTTTTCAAGAAAGGAGGAAAAGAAAAGTTGTTGGAAATAAAAAGTCAGTTCTACGAGTAATATATTTGAAAATCGCATCGCGCTCATGCGTGTATATCATCCGAAAAAGAGAGAGAGAGAGAGAATACGAACAGAACGCACGTATAGAATCCGTTTGATTATCGATCGGCTTCGCCAGCGGCTTCCTGTTCCAGCCCTTCTTCTCCGCCTCGACGACTTTCACATCGTCCGAAACCTTCCCGACGTCTTGGACGTACACCTCTTCCTCCAAGATTTCCTCGGTGTTGTTGTTGTTGTTGTTCGCGTCGTCGTCAAACTCGTGAAAATCGAGAAGGTCCTGCGTCTCTTCCTCCTCGACGTCGTCCTCCTCTTCCCGGTGCGCCTTTTTCGCCTGCGTCGTCGCCGGTTCGGCGAGCTGCTCGCCTTCTCTTTTGTTGCCGCTCATGACGCGTTGGATGTGGGTTGTGGGGAAAGAAAAAGCTTCGCAACAACAGGGCGGGAGAGTGGAGTTTTTTGAATTTTTTTTTCCGTCTCGAGGCGTCTCGAGGGGGTCTCGGGACAAATTGATGAAAGAACATTTACACGTAAAAATATCTTTGAAAATATCTCGTTCGATGAAAAAAAGGCAGAGAGGAATCGTTTTATTCTGTCTCTCTCTCTCTCTCTTCGTGTGCCAAAAGGGCTAAAAAAGTAAAGGAAAGGAAAATGATTGTTCCATCATCGGGGGAAGAAAGGGGCGCACAAAATAGAAGCGTTTAACGACATCAAACGCGATCAGAAACCGCGCGAGTACCAAGAACGCAGGCGAAGGGGGGCTTTGCGTTCGGAGAGTTTTTTGAGAGCGCTTGGTGCCTGGTGAGACTTTCTCTTCCCGTTTGGGAATTTCTATTTCGACACGGGGCACTTACTTTTCCCTTCTTCGGGAAGCTTCTTTTTTTTTCCCTGGGCTGCTGCCGTCGCTTCGAGAAGGAAGTTCTATTTATTTTTTGTACTTTTTTCCTCCCACGAAAAGACGAATATAAATATTTTCACAAAATTACGCGCCGCATCACCAGCGCGCGTGTGATATATTATTTACCGCTCTCCTTAAACCGGTCTGGAAGGAAGTTTAAGTTGAGTGAGTTTCTTCTCCGGCGAGATTGCGTGGCGCGGAGGCGATAGGAAATTCGCGTCTCGCGTGGTGGAAGAGAGAGAGAGAGAGAGAGAGGAAATTGCTCTAGTCATTAATTTCTTTTGTTTGGGG